>Ga0163217_1055178_pt1 | contig 20920 bp, 13 predicted proteins | sample SynspAceP_FD_185933 | JGI IMG/M metagenome (GOLD analysis project Ga0163217, IMG submission 185933) | Saline lake microbial communities from Ace Lake in Antarctica - Synechococcus sp. Ace-P (PacBio error correction) | ecosystem: Environmental > Aquatic > Non-marine Saline and Alkaline > Saline ...
AGGGAAGGAAAAAGAAGATAAAATCTTTTTCAAACCTGAACCCCCAAACTAATAAGGGATATAATAACCGGAGTTTAGTAAAAATTTTAACCTTCCACCAAGAATTAGCAGAAAGGACAATGAGATTGTTTGGACGGAAATCCCCAGTTTTCGGAATCCAGAAATTAAATGGGAAAAATGGTTTTTAAATGAAAACAGTTCCGTGAACCAAGATTCTTATGAAAAAATTAAATGTTAGTAAAAGATAAATTCAAAAGAATGAAAATGATGATGAAGTTTGAAAATGCTGAATTAGTGGGTGAGTAAAATTAAACTGACAGGTTTTTTGACGCCTCCGGTAAAAATACACTTCTTTACTTAGCTAAATCTTTTAAAAGGGGCAAATAATTTTAATTACAAAGCTAATTGCCCGAAGTAAACCGATTATTTTTAAAAGGTAGAAGGAGTATGGATATATTCCATCGATTAATGTAAGGTGGTATAGGCAAGCTTTGATGAGGCTTGACGGAAGTATAGTGCGGCCTAGAGGATTTTTGAAAGAGGATGATTTGTCTAACGCCGTTTTCCCTGATAATGGCGGAAGTAATTCCGTCAATTACCTGGGCCCAATCAATGCTGGCAAGTCTGGGATGTTTTTTCAAGAAAGTGTAAAATAACCAAGGAGATATAGAAGTTTGGAAAGGTTCATTGCCCAAGAAAGATATGTGACGAGTTTCTATGACGTTCTTTCTCAAATTTGCAAGAACATTACATTATGCTTTGCTGCAGATAGTTTTAAATGAGGAATACACTACCGAACAAATTAGTTTTAACAAAGCAGAGTAAAAAGGTTCAAAAGCCCTAAAGAGGTTTCGGTACAGATTAGAATTATGCTGAATATATCTCCTATAAGAGTATGAGCCAAGAGTGAGAAATTGTTGAACACCTATGTAAATGCTGAAAATGTTTATGAATAAACGAAGGACGTAAACATTTTTTGAACAAAAACATGGTCAAAGGAAACTTTTTGGAATTTATAGTGGACCACCGGCTTTCCAGGCTTGATTTCATTCTCCAACCGGAATGAAAAAAGTCATTACGGAAAGTATGGAAAAAAAGAAATGAGGGCGGTATTATAAGAAAAGTTCTCTGATATGATTCAAGATAACCATAACCGCTTTTCAAAAGAAGGCAGAATTAAAAATAAAGAGTTGAAGTAATTTAGAATAGTTATTAATTCTATAAGGAATGACCTAGACAAAAGGCCATCAAGGAAGGGTAATTCCTGCCTTGGTAAAAGGACAACCAGAGGCGAAGAGCTGTTTTTTGGAGGATTCTCAAGTATTATTAACGGATACCCATGGCAAAGGGAGTTGGACGTAATTTCAGAGCAATTAGCTATAGCTGGAATTGATATTACCAAAATCATTGAAAACTTGACTATTTCGAGACTGGAGAAAAATCTCGATGTTTCAAATAAAAATGGAAAATGAAAATGAAGACTATCTAATGGAACAATCGAAAAAGGATTAGGGGTTGAAATCTAATTTTAATGACATTGATGCAAATTTTAGTCAAATGTTTAAAAGTTGCAAAAAAATAACTATTGATGCATAAAGTTAAATACGGCAGTACAGTCATTGATTTTGATATAAACGCAGCAATCGGAAAACATTGGCAATAAGAAGTGCATCCCGATAGTAACCGTCCAAGTTAGTCGCCCCAGAAAGTTCAAAAGACTACCAGAAATTAAAAGAAAAAGTTAATAAAAACGGGGAATGAATGGATAGTTAAGCAGCAGTACATTTTGAACAGTTTTTAACCGCAATACCCCTATTCCGAATATATTTTCAGGAAGAAAACGCATTACTATCTAGGAAAACGCTATTATGTTGAAGGTTTATTCTTGGAAAAAGACAAGTCCTGTAAAATTAAAAGCGGGTAAACTTTTTATTACTACTACGGCTGACATAGAATAAAGTGAAAAGGCTTATTAGCCAAAAACTTTGGGGTAATTATAAACATGCAAAAGCGGCAAATTCGAAAGCTATATTAGAAAAAGCTATTTTGAAATTTTAAAAAAGAAACAGTTGTTTTTAAAAAAGAATGGAATATAAAGCGAATGATAAAATCGTTGGGGAAGTTGTACATCTCAAGGCGTAGTAACCTGAAACCCTGATTAAATAAAAGCACCTTCCAAAATGTATTTGATATGTCATACTCCATGAGCTTTGTCCCATTTAATTATCCCCCAATCCATAAAAAGAATTTTATAATCTTTAGAACAAAAATTGCCAAACTGGAAAGAGGTGGAAAAATCATTTAGAAATGGAATTGAAATCACAAATTACTTTACAACAAAAAAATTATGAAGCATTTATATCATAACAGTCATGCCGAACGACTCATAACCTCGCACTTTTTCAAAAGCATCTAGCAAAAAAAAAACAATTGCGTCGAGAAGGCAGTATGTCCGATTGGAACGATAATGCTATTAGCGGCCGGCGGAAGTTTAGATAATGAAATTAATAAAGCCTCAAAATGAAGCTGAAATTTCATTGCTTGTGAGTTCCTGATTAATCTAAATTCCAATTACTGCTTATGAGAAAGAATTTGGCCAAGAAGCACAAAGGAGACACGAAAAGAAGGTAGCTTAAAGATTGGTACCTGTTATTTTGGAACCTTGCGATTGGCAAAATACTCCATTTGGTTTCGATTAAAAGCATTACCTAAAAAGACGGTAAAGCCTGATTGCTTGTGGAATAATCAAAAACAGCAATGATGGAATGTAAACAGCAACACTTACGAAATATATCAAACATTGAGGGTGCCAGATAACTTCTACTATTCAAAAGGTTGCATCAATGGCCAGCGAAAAAGTATAAAATTAAAGGAAAGACTTTGAATTCAATAGAGAAAATGGAATTCGTTGATAAAGCATACAGAACGATGTAACAAAGAAAATTTCAAGAATCATCTAGCAAGAAATTCTAGTATCGATAAATATTAAACGCTCGCATAACCGAAAACACGATAATGAAATGCTTGTTTTACCTAAGTTAAATCGAAACAAAATATCTGAAAATGAGCGGCCTTAAAAAATCTATAAATCTGGCAGGAACCAAAGTCAAGCCAAACTAATGAAGGTTTTTTCAAAAATTCTGATACTGGATTAATTTGAAATAGGTCAGCTGCGCATTTCCACGGAGCGAATATGTTTTTTAACCTTTTTTTGATGAATTCAACTTATTCTGGTTCAGAAAATAACACTATCACACAGAACAAGAAGAAAGTAATCTCTGATACTACTGACATGGTAAATCAGTTTTTGGTGGATTTATTCCGAAGGAAAGTACCACCATTCGACTCCTAAAAGTTTACCAGTAAATTCTTGGCGTAAGGTTACCAGTTTTACTCACTTTTTTCACCGCGGGAACGTTATAAAATCAATTATACAACCATTATTTTCTTTTTCTTAAGATTCCCCTTTAAGTTCTATTTTAATGTGCCGCTTGCTGACAATCCTGTCAAGTATTGCCTCGCCAAGGTCGGCTGATCCAAGAACGCTTAAAAATGGTCCAAAGGGGACAGTTGAGAGGTTATGATCACCGACCCATGCCATAAGACGGGTCTTCCAACAGAATCCAATAAGGTCAGTTTTTAGCATCGCCGGAATAAGGGTTCAGACCAAAAATCATCCAGGATGACCGCTTTTTTTTTTGCCGTCAACTGTTTGATGAGTTTTAAGTAAGTGCCACGATTCTGGATTGGGCAATAGTCTCTAAAATTTGTTCCATCGATAGGTAGAGGGCTTTATATCCCATGAAGACAGGCGGAGGCCCCAGTGCACAGGCCAGGAAGGATTTTTACGGTTCCGGTCTGGCCGTGGATCAGTAAATTCTGTCCTTTTTCCAGATAGTGTCCTTTCGCCAACTGTAATAGGGTCCTTTGTAATTCCCCTTTCCGGCCTACAGGATAATTTCTTCCATGTTCGGCCCGATAGCGAAGTTTCCCGGCCTTGAGCAATCGCTCGGTCTGCTTGTCCCCCTACGAACTCCCCTGTTCTGCTGGCACATCAGGGCCAAGAATGGGTGGGCATCCTCCTGCCGTGTGTGGGCAAGGCTTAGTAGGTTTGATACCGCTTTGGCCATTCCGGTAAGCCTTAGGCCCTGTAATTGTTTTGTAAAGTTGTTGCTGTGTTTCATCTTCCAAATATTATTAATTAATGTTTCATTTTGTTTACAAAAGCTTGTGGCCCCCGGAGATTTTTCGTGATGGGTATGGGTATTTTTCCTTGGCGGCTCTTTCTATCCGGTCCATCTTGTTTTCTAGGATAGTGCTACCACTTTGTAGTTATACCGGTTTCCCGGTCAGGGCCCGCTTACAGGCTGCTCCACACGGGGAACCCCATATTGTTTTGAGTCAGTCCGCATAATTCCGCAGGGAAGGGGCAATAGGCCATGGTGCACGGAGATCTTACTTTTCATTAAGCTTTCTCAAAAGAATTCTTTGGTATGGGGACCAATTGTCCGCAGCTTGTTTTTAAAATAATAATCCGGAGTCCATCCCACGTTGCCGGCCAATCTTTGCGATGATGTCGGCATAAATGTTCCAAAAGGGTGGTTATCCATGTTTTTTATAGTTGCGCCGGTGCACGCAATGCGCTCCAGTTGAAAAGATTTCCACAACCTTCCTGTATCGTAAAATGATATTTACTTCCTTACAACGTGGTGTAGGGAACACTATACAAAAGTGCCAAGTCTTCCCCCATTACCAACATAAATAGTTCTTTTTTGGACCTTGGCCCTGGTGGAGAGAATTGGTTGAACTGGTATGGATGCTCGGGAAGGCCCTGCAGTAACCGGTAGCTTCCTGGCCGGTAAAGAGCTCCCTTCGGCCTAAAAGACTTCCGTTCTGGAAAGTTGAAATGTCATGATTGGGCCTTCCAAAGCCTTTCTATCCCTTGGTTCAAGCTCTTGGGATGCTGTAGAACGTTTCGTTACGGATAGTGGCAATACACACGGCGATATGAATCTTCCACCTGGTTTTCTACAGATGGCTTATCTTTTGGCCCCTTACCCTTGTGGCCAACAACCCTAAATATGGTGTGCAGGGCCCATTGTTCCAAATGCCCTGGGAAAAGTAGGTCATACCTGCAGCTACGGACACCCATTGTTTCCATATTAATCTATCTGGCATTGAGCCGGAACCCCTCCAAAATAATTTAAGAAAAAAATGTCGTTCAGGGCAGGAATTCCCTGGGCAAGGGAAGCATCGGGCATGCTTTTGCATAACCAAATCCAACTAAGGGAAGTACGCTATAAGTACCCGCAGGCCCCAATGATTTCCCCCGTACGAAGTGGGCCACATAGCTTAACTTGGAAACCCGGTCTCACAATCCAAATTTCCAGCAAGCCTCCGGGATTATGTTTTAAAGACCATGGTCGGGCTTCTTCAAATTGATCTGGAATATCCAATAATTCACAAAAAAACAGAGTAAAGCCAAAGCCTCTGGATATTCTTTAAAACTCCTGCAGAGCAGTAGCCCCTGGTTACAAACACCGACGCGCCCTAGTTTCGAGATAAAATACCGCTGGTTCCAAAAATATAGTTTACGGAACATCGGGGTAACCGGTCCGATCCTTTCTTTTTGGTTTTTACCAATTCATAAAGTTCCGGATCTTTAAGTTTAAGACGTGTATCATAATCAAATCCACTGGTCTCAAAGATGCCCCGGTAGGACATGATAGTAAAGGCCTGGAGACAACCAGTCTGCTTCCGCAAATGCTACGCTTCTGATAGATCTCGTTTTAGGAATAATAGTATTTGTCTTATTTTTTTTGCATAGCAAGGGTTTTAATTGCCATGATTTTAAGGAGTTGGTTTATTCAACCTATGTAACTTCCAGAATCATAGATCTGTTTCCTTGGTGGTAAACTCTGCTTCGGAATTTTTGGTAAAACTTTGTCGGAATGTCAGCCTATAAAAGCACAGTTTCCATCTTCAAAATCCTTAACGATCAGAAAAATTGTACTCTTTGCCCTGATTATTCTGGTAACTATACTCAGGAATCAGTGGTAAACATTGCTTTCCGGAATCGTGGTAAACATTTGGCTCGGAACAGTGGTAAAACTTTGGGTGGAATATCCATTTGGCAAGCTTGGCGAAAGTGTAGGAATAGTTTAAAAAAAATAATCAAAATTTGTAATTGATTTAGAATAAGTTCAACTATAAACATCAGGAGGTTTAAAAATTATTCTAAAGGTCTCAAGTGTTGCTAAAGCAACCGATATTATCTGAAAGGATTACTCCAAACATAATTATGATAGACTCAAACCTTCTAAGAAGCACTAGTAAAAACCTTATGTATCTACGTGGCAACACTAAACAAAAAAAAAGCTTTCAAATTTCTTGGAACCCCAATAATACTAGTAGAGAATAACCGAGAGTAAACTGGAACCCCCTGCCTACCAACCCAATTAGTACTTACAATTGATTAATCATCATTCTAAACTAAAAAAATGATCCCATTATTTTAAACAAGAAAATTCAAAAATGTTGACCTATGTTGTACCTGAAAATAGAAAAAGCGACTCCTAAAATCGCTTTCCCTTGTTGTACAGGCGGGAGAACTCGAACTCTCACACCTTGCGGCACTAGATCCTAAGTCCATAAGCGGTGTTACAATTCCACCACGCCTGCAAATTGACTCCGATTATTATCGGATGCAAATAATAAAGTAAATTTTTCAATTTTTAAAATACTTAAGGCATTAAAAAGTTCTTTTTGTAAATTTAGGCCTTCATTAAAACCATATTTATGCCGCGAAGATTTCGGAAGTACCTAACAGAAAAACAAAGAACGTTTTATAACGAATTAATACAGCTATTAAAAGATAACCCTCGGTTAGCGCCGACCCCCCCACCCTGCCTTATTCCCAGGACGTTATCAATGCCTCGGAAGCCGTAAAGGCTTCACTTTTTAGAAAGCAGGGTGCGACACCGTGAGTTTGTGAAACCAATGGGTACCCTATAGTTTAGAACGGTGAAAAAATAATTAATCCCGATTTGCCTACCATATTGGGTATATGGCCATCATGAACGTGCAACCAGACGGACCCCATCGAACCTTTGGAACTCCCCTCCTTTCGACCCAGTTTTAAGCCCTACCGGACATTCCACGCCGAAGGTGCCATTTTGCTAGAGGTGCCCTGCGATGACAAAGGACAAATGTATAATGGCACCGTTAAAGGCCTGGAAGTTTATGGTAAAAACCCAACCAATTGCCCTGCAACGTAAAATTTATGATCGAAGGGGAAGAGGAGTAGGAAAGTGAAAACTTGGGGCACTTTTGTTGCAAAGAACAAAGAAAAGTTGGGCTAATGATATCAATCTTAAATTTCGGATAACCGGCATGAAATTGCCAATAATGTGCCCTCTATAACCCACAGGTTTCGAGACTTAAGCTATGTGGAATTTGAAGTAACCGGACCCAAGCAGAGATCTGCATTCGGGCCTATACGTGGTGCAGATGGCCAACCCATCAATGGGGTAATTGAACCAAAAATGATTGCCGTAAAAACATTTGCAACGTTGAAAACAGACCATAAATAACCATCCCCGGGTTTTATGAAACAAGGTGGAAGACCTTCCAAAGAAGAAGCGTGCCCGAAATGGCCAAGGCCTCCCTTTTAATTGGAGAACTATAAAAAAGCCAAATATAAACGCAGTTTACCGGGTGAAAAGGGGTACACCAACCAACGAACGTAATTCTATTAGACCTACCATGGACCGTTAATGGCATTTGGGGTGGATACATAGGCGGGAGCAAAAACGTTAAATTGCCAGTAAGGCCTCTGCCAAAATTCCATGCGCTGGTACCACAATCAGGATTGGAAAAAGAAAATAACAAAATGTTTAAAACACATTTTTGAAAATCTGGCCCCCCGGACGGAGTTACCGTAAAAGTTACCCCGCATCAACGGTGGACAAGGCTTATTAACGCCTAATCGACAATTAACGCCTATAAAAGCCGCATCCAAAGCTTACGAAACTACCTTTGGTAAGACCCAATACCTCAGTCGCAGTGGGGTAGTATCCCTATCGTTTCCCTTTTCGAAGAAAGAATTAAAAAAGCAAGACATCTTAGGGGGTTTGGGCTGGATAAGTGAAAGCTCCCATTCGCCCAAACGAGCATTGGGGTCCTGAACTCCTAAAGGGCAAGAGACCAATTCCTTATTTTTTATCCTATTTCACGGAAACTCTCCAATAAATAACAACGTTCCATTAAAGCAGGGTCGGCGTCCTTAATTTCCCGACACTGCCTGGAGAAAGGTTTTTCCATTATTTCCACATACACTATTCTTTTTCTTTGGGCGTTCCCCTAGCGGGTCGCTCTTTCCGCTATAATCTTTTTTTGGCTCATTTCAAGCAAGTCCTGCAAAGGTTTTGGAACCTTGTAGGACCTTGGAGCCCCAAAACTAACCGGTGATACCTACAAAGGTTTTTAGAAACCTGCAGATTTCTATCGCAAAAAGGATGCCCGCTGCAATAGCTAAGCAAAAAATCAATTACAAATAAACAATTGGCAATAACAATCTAAACCGCTCACCACTTTAACCACTTCATGGTTCCCCAAAAAATTACACCTCTACACTTTGTAGAATTAATAATTTTTAAAATTCTATGTTTGTAGAACACAAATCGATTAATTGAACATGAAACCTCTCAAAACCGAAGAAGAATTAATGAACCCACCTCTGGAGCTAAACAAGAGCTTTTATGACAGGATCTAATTGAGGTCTTATATCCAGAACCCAAAACCGGCCACTACTACCGTGGCAACCCTTATTAAAACGGATGACGGACAAAGGGTTTCGTAGGGTATACCCTATTGGGGACACGCTAGGGAAATATTTTCCTTTGGTAAAAGAAATAAGGAAATATTCTCCAACATTTAAACGGAACTCATTAAACCTTTTAATGATAAGCACCTCCCAATTTGCCTCCTTTTCGCAAAAGAAAACAGATTTGAAGCAAGGAAGAGGTTAGAAGACTAAAAACTTGAATAGATACCCGAATAAAAAACAAAATAGCCATGTGGATCTATCTTCTAAAATTAGTGCCTGCCTAGCCATAACTCCTTGGTGTTTTACAAAGATGGTACTGGAAAAGATACACTACACATTTTTAAAAGGAATATACCCTCCTTATCTGCAATTTATAATCTCGCTAGGCATCCCGCTAATTACATTCACCCAATACGTTACGGTTATGTGGAACTTACTATTTAACCAATCACCCTGAACAAAGCGGTATAAATATCTAGAGGCAATTCCACAAAGCTGAGACCACCATTCTCCCTATTTGTTATGGAGTTTATATAGTTTGGGAAGCCAATCTTTTCGGTCTTAAGTTTTTACCAACTTAAAAGTCATTGATCAAAAGCCTCAGAACAACCCGAGGACGAAAATCGGGACGAACTTCATCAATGTGTTTGCTTCGAGAACTCATTGCTCCACATACCCTTTTTTTAGCTATATATTTTTCAACCGAAAGATTATGAAAACCCAGAAAATTCCGCAGGAAGTTTTTTGCAACGAGGAAACCCATGGCCAAACAAAACACAGTTTTGGATACTTATTTTGAACTGTTTCATGTTCTGTTCTGGTTTTCATCCCTTGGTTTTACGGTAAAGCAATTTAGTAAACTCAGGCAACCCACGAAATTTTTAGCTGATCAGGCCCGTATTAAAAATGGAGCAATGTTCCCAAACTATCAAACTTAGTATTGGGGCCATTCTCATCAAATGCCGTAGCGCCACATTGGCAAATGCCATTCATTATTCATCAATCAAAAAACGAATCATCATCATGAAAACCAAACATCACAAAAAAAGCCAATATGGTTAAAAAGTTTTAATGATATTGCCTTTAATGGCAACTCTTACTTTACAGTTTTAAGTTACTCAAAGAAATCCTTAATTCAAAAAATAGAAGACCGTTCAATTGGGCAGGACCAACCAAAAGGAATAATAAGAAAAGGATACTGAAACCGGAAGCAATTTATTATTCAAAATTCCAAAAATATTACAATGGATGAAATTGTGATCAGGCCATAAAATAGAAATGGACAGCTGTTGGTCATGTTGATTTGGTTCACTGAAAGAATTAACCCATTACTTAAATTACCAACCAGGGCCTTACGAAAAGAACAAGAATTCAGAGTGTTTAGGGCCATAATTAGGGTGGAGAAAGAAAAACACCGGACAATATCCATAAAAAAAGTTGGATCTATCCCTAATGGAAACTATGGCGTGGCACAATCAACTGTCGTTTGAAAAATACAATACCTAAACACACCAAGAGGGTGCCACCAAGAAGCCCCGAAACATTCAGGAATCCCAACACACTCGCCAAAAAATACAAATGCACAGCCCCAAGAAAAAAGGGTTTTCCTCTAAAAGATTTTAAAAAAACCTTGGAACATTTATGGTCCCGCATGACGGATAAACGCAAATTAAAGGAGGCACAGCCCTTCCAGAAATGTCCTCCACCCCACCTATCCAGATCCGGTTCCAACATAAAAAAAGGGGAGCCAAGTCTATTCCTCTAAACCCCAACACCACCTAAAACCGAAAAAAAAAAGTTGAACCTGATTAGAAAGCGTTGAAGTAGCAATAATCATAACTCCAAAAAAATGGGCCGCTGAAATCGGAATACCGACCCTTTGTAAGCTCCGATTTTCCTCCCCTCCTCCAACTATTGCTAACCCACGTCCAATACTCGAAATTATTCAAAGACTGAAAAATGCTATTGACGGTATTTAAAAAAAGCATGCTATAGGGTTGAAGTCTCCAGTTACCACAACGACCAGGGTTAGTAATTGATAAAATAAAAAAAAACCTATGTTTGAAGTAATGCCAATATACAATGCATATAAAAAAATTGGCATATAAGAAAATAATTAGTGCATCCGGTCCCAATTATATAATGACCCTAAGGGAATTTTTGGAAAACCAAATTCTACACTAAAAAGTGGAAGAAAGATAATATCCAAATCAACCAACTTAAAAAGTAGCGCCAATCAAAAAATTAAAGGCTATAAAAGAGCCTTCCCTGTATATTATGGAACATTTGTACACTGTAACTCAACCAACCGCCTCAGAAAAATTTCAGATACCAGTGGAATATATAAAGGAATTGGCCGAAAAAAGGAAGCGACCTTTATATTGGACCCCATCAATATAAACAGACAGATGAAGCCAATCCGAATTGGTTAGAAAGAGTAAAGACCCTAAGCCATTGATGTAAGCGATTACCCTGTCGTAAAATTGGTGGCTGTTGATCGACCACATTCGCAAACAAAACTTAAGTAGTCCTTCAAGGTTCCAAAACCTTGAAGGACTTTAACCCGCACCCCAGAACTTTTAATATCTCTAAAAGGTTGGCAACCCTTAGTAGGAATTAGAAAAAACTAATCGAAAAAATCAGATTAATCAATCAATGACCTAACACCATACCTACAAGGTTAAAAAACCTTGCAGGATTTGTGCCAAAAAGGATGTTACTGCAAAAGGCTAAAACGCTAAATCTATTAAACTAATGGACGCCCCTGTTTTTGCAATACTGAATTAGGGTAGATTAATTTCCTCCAACATTGGGACATATATTCCTTATCGAATTTTATCTGCCAAAAGTGGCTTCCCCACCCTGGACAGAGAGGGTGGATATTCTTTTCCGACAACGAGTCGGGAAAGAAGATGGGGCGGGTAGAAAGTGAGTAAATACTAGGGGTAACCGCCAAATAGCCACAATTACAATAGCCTAAGGATGTACACCTAACCCTTCCGCCATCCCGACAAAAAGGTCGGGATGGCACCTTCCCGAACATGGGAAGGAAGCTTCCTTACCTACAACATCATTCGTAGTCCTGCAAAGGTTTCTAAAACCTTTGTAGGACTTAAACCCAAAGCGAAAAGGAAGGCTATGCGATCATACCCAAATACCCATAAGTTTCAAAAACTCTTTGCAAAGGACATGGGAGATGAATACCTACATGATTTCCTAAAACCTTGTAGGTATTGGACCAGACCGAATTACCAAAAAGGATACCGCTGCAATTAAAAACATTATTCATTAATAATCGATTTTGGGCCTTTGACTTCATTCTTGGCCCAAAAGTGATTTTTTTTTGGTCGCCTCCCGGTGTGCTGTATTTTGATTTTGGTCAATCATTTGCCATTTTTCACCGCAACGGATGGGGAGGCCTTACTACGGTAAGAAATTACCCTTATTTGGAAATCTTCCAATGACACAGGCATTTTAGTTTTTACTGAAGAAATAATCTCGCTGGAGCCAAGCTTTTAACAAAAGCAGAAACTTCACTATTCACTTCCTTACCCGCCCTATATAGGCTTTCCATTGGGGCGTTTTACTCTCATAATCCGGATTGACGAACTTTTTTAATTTTATAAAATTATCGGGAAGCAGTTAGCTTTGCGTTTAAATCCACTTTGGAACCTAGGCTAAGGTATTCCTTCCTAATTTTCTTTTTTAACCAGAACCCGCAGGGTCCTGCTGGATAATTTTTTTTTTCCCCATTTCGTTTTATTGGGTGTTGTGATCTTCAATACTGGCCAAGGAAGCTTTTTGTTCATCACCATAGGTTGGTACATGCCAATTGCCTGGCATTTTCCTTAGGCCGCCTTTTGAAGGTCGGTTATGGGCCTGCCTCCAAACATCCTTATCCCATCCCTGCATTCCCTTGCAGTACAGCTCAATACCATTCTAGGGAGGCTTCTGAACTAGGCTTACTGTCGGCTCTTTTCTTTTGGTACTTAACAATGAACTCCTCGCTATTACAATACTTCCTTTATATAACTCCACAGAGTTCTTTGGCCGCACCTACCTTGTCCTCCTTCCACTATAGATGCGATAACATCTCAATCTGGGAAGACTCAATAAAATTATTCTTCAGGGGGGGCGTCATATTCCGTTCCAAAACCCCAGTAAAAATTTGCCTTATATATAATTTTGGGCATTCGCATGGTCCCATTCCCCAATTTGGCAATATGTCCTCCCCCTAAAAATTTTTTTTTTAAAATTAGGGCCCTTGGGGAAATTCCTAACAGGCCCTAGTATGGCCCAGCATAACATGTTTTTTTTTCATTACAATAAAATTTATAGTTAAACTTCAATAAATTAACCGTACTTCTTTGAAAGAAACCCCCCAATTAATTTGCATCTGCATTCCAACTCCAATATTGACGCAAATTCAATTTATACATTGTAATTCCATATTAAACACCTTTGTAACAATCCCCTAAAACAGGATTTTTATCCTACTAAAAATCATGGAAAAAAGGATATAAGGTATCGGCAACTATGCTTACCTTAATGGAGAATTGTAAGCTATGTCTATTATACTATTGGTGCAAATTAAATTGTTTTGGTCCGGTAAACTATAACTTGGCGCCCAATTGCAATTTGCCTTGCCACAGACCACTAAACTGGACAGTATAGGGCGTCAAAATAAAAACAGCTCCAAGATACTGGTACTTATAAACCTGTATTACCAATAATGGCGGAGAATTGGCTAATAATCTACCCGACTCTGCCCTTTGGTTTTATATGCTGCCAAAAAAGCGTTCAATTAGCGCTAGATTTTGAATAAAGGAAGGGGCGGGCATAATGCCAGTCACGCCATCCAAATTCTAACTCCCAAGGTAAATTAACGGAAGCACTGACCTTATGTAAAGAAGTCACTTGCCATTTTAAATGAACTATTGGAAGCAAGAAAGAAATTGCCGTGGCTTTGATCAAATATAGGCAGTGAATTGGCATTATCTACGATTTTCAATTGGCAACGGACCACTATCCCTACGGGCCTTGAAAAATTGCCGAAAGAATTGGGAGCCAGAGATTACAGAGGATTCTAAAAATAAGTAATTTTAGGCATCTTATTTTTATCAATCTTAGGATTACAAAAAGGGAAAAGGCATATGCTAAAAATCATTGAACACTAAGCATGAACTAAAATGATTATGCTATCTCTCTCCACATTTAATATAGCAACAGCCCGAAGCTCTATTTAAAGGAATACCAACAATTGCATGAAACACTATTCGCATAATAACCGAAATAGGTAAAAGAACCCGCGATTATATCGTCTCTTTTGGAACGGATGGCTTGGGTACAGCAATGTGTTCAATGCAAAAAACGACCATAAGTCAAGCCCTAAAATACTTACACTGATGTAATTGCCCCTATCAAAGGAAAAAGATGCCCCAGGAATATGAGATGTATGCTTTATATGGGATTGGGCAGAATCGTGTACAAGAACCCAGGACAATACCTAAAATGCAATCCCACAACTACAGGAATATCCTTGGCACAAAAATTAGAGTCAAAATATCGACTTAAGGACTGTACCTAAAAAGCCTCTGAATGGCCCGAATAACCAAACAATTTTTTCCCCCGGAAAGCCCCATTGAATAATAGAAAAAGAAGTTTTGAAATTTTGAATGAATTCTGTTGTAGTGATAAAACCAAAACGAATATCCAACTTTGGAAGCCAAGTTCCGAATTCGCGAAAAAAAAGAAAGCACAATCTCCAAATTTGGAATACAATAAAAAAATTCAAGAGCTTCCGATTAAATCAAAAAACATTGAATTTATTTGCTTTTCGGTGTAATAGCCACCTTCATGCTTTTAAGTCTTTATCTCGTAATCGAAGCTATAGCCATAACAAAACTTCAATTGAACAGGCGGGGGGGGGGGGGGGCGTATTAATGAACTGGAGACCCGAAAGCAAGCTTGAGTACTGAAGCTGTCCTTCAGGAGAAGAACAAGAAGAAAACTAGAATTGCCAAAGGACCTACAATGACGCTGGAGGAATGCTTTCTGGATTAAATAACTCCTTTGAGACTATTAAAGAAAATATGGTCATGGACGACTGAAAATCCAACAGGTTATTTGGAACGGAGTATGGATAGCTGACAGTTTCTATTAAAGAAATGCGGCAGGTGGCCCATAATATGATGCCAAGAATCCTCCTGAAATTCGGGATGGAATACTGCACTCAAAAGATTTTTGCAAAACCATATAAACATAGAGTGGGGCATTAACAGATCAACTATCTGCAGGAACTGAGGGTGCATGATAAACGCAAACGGTAGCATTACAATCTATAGAATTGTTCAGGACTCATCAACAACACATTTAAACATGCAGGGCAGAAAAACTGTCATTGTGCAAATAACTAAAACGGAGCAATCACTTGCCATAACTGTGAGGAATGATGGCGACGGATTCGATACTCTTAATTTTAAAAAAATCGAAAGGAATGGGCTGGACCAATATTCAGCATAGGGTCGAATTTCTAAAAAGGAATTTAAACGTAAGACTCTGAATATACCAAAGGAACCATCGATACACATGTTGAATTTAATATTTAAATGACAACAAAAATATTTATTGTCGATGATCAATTATATGAATAATCGAGGGCATAAGTGTCACTGTTTGCAAAATGAAAAAGGGAATTGAGTGGAATGGGACATGCCATGAACGCAACATCCTGCAATGGCATTCCTGCAAAACCATAAACCAAATATCATCTTAATTGGACATAAACCTACCGGATATAAGCGGCCCATAGACCTTCTGTAAGGAAATAAAATTGAATTTCCCAAAATTGAAATTTATAGTTAAGTTCAATTATAATCAACAGAGCTACATCAAACAAAATAATGGAATAATGGAGCTTCCGGATATGTGTTGAAAAATCAACCAATAGAAGAATTAATTGATGCCATTGAAAACAGTAAATGGACGGTGAAAAATATTAAGTGAGGAAGCGCATTGAATTGTCAAAAAAATGGAAGGGTCAAAAATACAATAAATTACAAAAAAGGAGAAAAGAAAAGTATTATCCCTTATTTCCGTATGGCCTTACCAATAACCAGATTGCAAACCAAACTTTTATAAGTATCACTACTGTGGACACTGCATCGAAAAAAACTTGTGGCAAAATTTGAAGCTTAAAAAATACGGCCACCTTGATGACGCTGGCCAGCCATCTAGAATTTTATCTGAGCCTGGGACAGCATATCTTTACCAATAGTCAAAAGCGTCTAAAATACCCAATATTTAATGATAATTTTTCTGTAACCAAATCATTGTTTCTACGTTCTAACAAACCTATAGGAAAAAAAAAAAAAACATCAATCAAAATCAGAAGCACTATGTTACAGCACTTTTTTTTATTCTCTGCCTCTGGGAGGCAGAATGCCGATATTCTAAAAACCTGCTCCAAGGAGCAAAAACAATATGCAGGAATTGGGCGCAACGTATTCTTACCGCTGTTATGGCCTTTATCGCCAGTGTCCTACGCCCTATTCACTGTCCTTCGACAATGTCTACTCCTCTGTTTTTCTTGGCCATTATTTGGGGTCTGCTCATTTTTTTAAATCTCGACAGTCTTTATTGTCTCCACATAAAGAAGAACCATTAGCTTTAAAGTGAATTTCTAGCAGGCCTACCCCTAGAATAATTTTGGCGGTGATCATCGCTATTGTTATATCCAAACCCTTGGAATGAAATGTTTCCGAAAAAGGAAATCAATCCCAAGTGCTTTCTTTGAAGAAAAAAATACGATGAACACTTGTTTAATAAAGAGCAAATCGCTACCCAATACACCCCAAAAACAGAAAAATTGAATGCCGCTATTTTGGGCTAAGAAATGAAATAGCTACTAAAGAGTTGCCGAAACCAACGCTCTGTAACGATACCTTATATTCAGAGCTGATAGGCACGGCTGGCACCAAATTATTGGGAAAAGGACCGTGTATAAGGAAAAACGGATAAACACACGCCGCCCAGACGGAACTTCAATCACTAAAACAAACCAACGCTGTTAAAAATCACAGCTCTGGAAACACAGAATAGCGCCTTGGATCTGAATATGGCCGATCAGATTACAACCACACAACCTATTATTGATGGTTTTCGATGGATTAATGGCACGTATAAATGCCTTGGACAAACTACCCTGGATGCTTCCTTTTTTATCTTTCTGTAATCCCTTGGCTATAAGAAACTTTCACCATAATCGCAAAGTTATTATCACCAAAAAGGCGCGGTATGATTATAAAACTGGAAGATGAAGAAGTGCCGTTTATCGGGGGGGGGGGACTGGGTTTACCCAAAAAGTAAGTCAACGGAAAAAGTATTTGAAACAGATACGCTGTTAAGTAAATAAATTTATGGTGAAAATACGTTGAGGAGGAAGAAATCTTACAATATAAAAACAGAAGGCCGAGGAATTTGCTTAAGTTAAAGCCAATGCCGTTCACGAGGTACAGGTGAAGAGTTTATAAGGAATCATAATTTTTTTGATGAATATAGATACATAACATAAATCCAAACCAATATGGACCCTTCAGCAAATTATTCCCCCCTATCCCCCCCCCGTCCTTATCTCCGTCCTTCCCCCCCCTCTTATTTCCCAATTCCCCCCCCTCCCTCTTCCTCCCCCCCAAGTCCCCCCCGTTCTTTCTCATAAATCTTTCCCTCCCCCCCCCCCTTATTTTGATCCCCCCCATCCTTCCCCTCCCCCCCTCCCATCCCCATTCTTATCCCCCCTCTGGAAAAGTCCAAGGTAGGAACTATTCAAGTTTCCAAAGTAGCAACCAAGTAATAAACAATGGACATCAGCCAAAACTTATCGGAAGTATCCGCAAAAAGTTCTTTTGATCCCACCCCACTGCAAGAATACAGAAGGGCACTGTTTAAATAAGTAATTCCTCCTGAAAAATTATGGATGATCTGGTAAAGTGGGAAGGTCCTATAAGTTCGGGTTGCGCCGGCAATCACAGGAAAAATACAACCCACTAATTGTAGCCATACATAAATAATGCCTAGGCCCCCAGAATGCCCAACTTGATCAATAGACTCTTGTGGCAGACCTATTGCGAAAGAAAACCGCAAAGACAGACATTAGAATTCCACTGGGGATTAATTCACCCATTAAAGAACGAGCCCCAGTACTCCTACCCTTGGCATAGGATTTCAACTTATAATTGCCGATTTATGACTGTAAACACCTCCAAAACGATGGCGGCACCAATTACCACAGCTACTAACACAGGAATAGTTTAACCCCGCCAATACCAGACCAAAAAATGATGTGCTTTATTTATACAACTTCTTAGCCATTCCCTTATTTAAAATCAACATTGTTAAATTCCCTCACAATCCTTCCCAAGAGCTAGGAGTAATATTTTTTGGCATCGCGCTTCATTTTTAGGAAGTTTATCTACCAATAATCACCGTCCTTTGGTAAACCAACTTATTAATTGAAGGCAAATTTGTTGCTCATTGGGCTCCAAACTCATCATCCAAATCGTAGGTCATTAAAAAAATAGCTTCTCACATTCTTCTCATTTAATGGTAAACCATCCTTCCGTAATTTTCTTGAGATCGCAATTACCTTATCGTTCCCAGCCAAGCTGCCAATAATTCATGGTTTTTAGGATATCTACTGAATTCAATGGGCTTTATTATCAATAAAAGAGTAGTTTCCCAAATTAGGTTAAGCATCACCTGCATCACATTGGGCAGACCATAGAATAGTAGTAAATGGAGACGGTCTCAACATCCATGTCGTTTATAGCTATCCTTGGGCATCCAGATAATCCGTTATCTTTTAAAAGGCAATTCCTAAGCACCCAAAAAGGTCAGTCCAAATAGCAGCTGGCTAACTATCAACCCCATAGTATTATAACGTCCACGAATTGGCGAGTCGCGCTTTTTGTCTAAAGGGCCATTATAAGAAAAAAACGCCAAAAAGGGGAGGGTGTATAAGGGATCAATAACAAAAGATGTTCTGAAAGCCCAATCTAAAGGTCAAAAGGCCCAAAACAGTTGAGTACCCCAAAGTAGTAAAAGCATCCAAATGGGAAAATGCGTAAAGAGTCCCAAAAGATTAACCAAGACCAAATCTTTCAACTGGCAAGGTCCAATTACGCTCCCAATTTAAGAATCAGCCTCCGAAGATCAGGGGCAAATATTACCGAAAAGAAATAGAGTGGACTAACACCTGCGTGCCATTCTATGGCCGTTACACTATCCGTAAACATAATTGGCCAAAACGTCGAGATCTGGAAGTGGTTCCCGCAATGGCTCCAATAGAACATAGCCTTATTACCGACTTTCCTTTCCCTATATACGGCTTCTCGCACCGAAGGCACCCAATACGATCTGTGTTAGCGAATCCATTGTTGTTCTTTATTCCCAAGGCCTTAGCAAATATTTAACCTTTACGTGTTTTGTTAAAATATCCTTGCTCCCAGCAGACTTTCCACTATTTCCAATCTTCCTTCAACAAGAAAGAAGCATTCATATTTTTAAACAGATACCTGTTTTGAAGGTATAATCAAAATGAAGTTCGTTGTTTTAATGATTTCAGCATCAAATAATAATTTTTAAATCTGTGGGCAACTCTTCTGAAGCCTCGCACAAACTAAGGTCATGGGTGGGCTATAATTCCGGTCGATCTTTGAAGTCACTAATCTTTCACAAACTTCCTGGATCCAGATTGCCTTGTCCAAGCTATTGGTCCCCTTTTAGGTATCTCGTCCAAAAACAATAAAATTATTTGTCGTTTTGAAATTTCATTCCACAATAAAACTTTAACCGCTTTAGTTCCCGAGAAGAAATACGATTCATCAATCTGTAAGGGAAATCGGTAGTTGCGCATGTCCTGGTGAATTAATTTTTATCGTGATACTCGGCTGCAGATGCACATACGGGAAGGCCAATATTGGCCATGACAATCTTGAGGGAACTGTCCTTAAAGAATGTACTTTTCCCCCGCCATATTGGCCCTGTAACAATAAAAGATACTGTTTTCCTTAAGAAATGTTTATATCATTGGGACTGCCTTTTTAGGTAATCCAACTAAAGGATTGATGCCCTTCACCGATTCAGGACAATCCCGTTTTCCACCGCTTTGGATACGAAATAGGACGGGTGGTTATGGCAAAAAATTTCCCAAACTTTATAGGCCATCAAAAATAGCAATGGTATGGAAACCCAGTTTTTCAACTTTTAATCCATGTTTAACCTATCCAATTGCTCTATCCTGTATGCTTGACGCAATCCCAAAAGTAAAAATCCATTTCCAAGTAAGGCGAAAACTAATTGTTTCGTTGGATCCAAAGCCTTTAGTATCTCCGAAAACTCCTTTAAATTTTTGTGCCAGCCTGTTTCTTTGGAAAACAACAGCCATTACTTTTCTTCCTTAAAAGTTCTGTGGTAAAATTACTTCCTGCCTCTAATTTTTTAATATCAAGCTTTTGATATTGATGAAGTGCTTTGCACCCTATTGGCATCGGGCCAATTTTTGAAGTTTTTTTTAGGTAAAACCACTGACCAATAAAACCAGCCAAAGAATAATTAGAATGGGGAACCTGGCAAAATTCCTAAGCAGGTAATCTCCAATTTAAATCACGAAACCAAGGGAAAAATACTATTAAGGCAGAAAGCGCGCATTGGCCTGGGAACATACGCTTATACCCTTCAGCCACGAAACTATAGTTTTTAGTGGTGGTATCCGTTTTTACCAAAATAGCGATAGGCTGAAAATTTGCTTCTTCCAATCGGGCATTTTTGCAACTCCCCACCGATTTTTGGCTTGGATTCTATTATCGATATCATTGACAAGAGCATTTCCACCCAACATATCACTGCTTGGTTCAAATGCTGTTTTACGATTACTGTATTGATAGAAAATGACTTTGCCAATAGGTCGATATCCTGGCAAAATAAATGTGTAGGATTCCTTAATTCCGACCATGCGGAAGATGATGAAAAATTCCTATCCAGCACATGAAAGTCTCAAGTTTCGTTTATTTTAATCAGCGCCAATAATTTATCCCT
>Ga0163217_1022642_pt1 | contig 20852 bp, 13 predicted proteins | sample SynspAceP_FD_185933 | JGI IMG/M metagenome (GOLD analysis project Ga0163217, IMG submission 185933) | Saline lake microbial communities from Ace Lake in Antarctica - Synechococcus sp. Ace-P (PacBio error correction) | ecosystem: Environmental > Aquatic > Non-marine Saline and Alkaline > Saline ...
CGTGGAGAGGATTTAAAAAAAATCCAAAAAATAATTTTTTTTTTTTTAAGGCAATGAAGCCTTGGGTTTTTTTTTTTTTTTTTTTGTTTTGCGTTAAAAATCTTGAAATTGGTACTCTATGGGCCTTTTTTTGTTATCCCAGCAACTTAACCCACAGCCCTATCGCCCTTTGAATTAAAACAAACCAACCAAAACTAAAAAAACCGCCCCAATTGGGGCGTTTTTTTTTATATTATCTTTTTCAAATTTTTTTGCTATTGTAACTTCTTAGAAATTTTTTATTTCCCCCTAAAAGTGGATAGTTTTTGAATCTTCCCAACGGTTAATAAAATATTAATGTCCTTAAATCACTGATTTTTTGAAATTTTTGGGTTAACATGATAATTAATACTTTACCAATATAATAATGAATAGGGTAAGCCAGGGCTGTTTATTCTAAAAAGTTTTAACGCGCATTTATCCATTTTAACTAACGGTATGTTTTAGGGGTCAAAAAAAATAGGGCCGTAGGGGGCCCTAATCTGTAATTTTTTATTTTCGTGGATGATATTATTTAATATCCTTGAACTTCACTGTTTTTAAAATGGGCTTTCTAACTGGGACATATCGTCTCTTTTTTCAGTAGCAGGAGCAAATACAAACCCTTCTATGATTACCTTCCCTGTTTATTTTTTAATCGTCATTTTATAATATAGGTAAGGAAATGGTCCGCATCACGATAACACTTATTTCCATATTCCTCTAACTTCAACGCCTTTTATGTCCGAAATATCCACAGGAAAAACATAAGGGGCAAAGGCTTTTCGGTCATCATATAGGCTTGTTTTCCCCAGGGACATCGGGACCTGGAATATATTGTTTTTTCCAATAGAATCTCATAGGTACTAATATTCTTAACAAAAGGTAGAAGTCGTTTTTTAAATAGTCATCTTGGAATTTATCGTAAGGCAATAACTATTCATCACTACCTTTTTGAAATTTGTCTCTCGATCAATAAAATTATTTCCTGTTTTCTCCTTGGTAATGGAAGGCAATGACAAGGTTAATGCCCATTTTTTGTCGTTCAATACAGTTTCCCTTGCTCAAGCGATTTTACAACAGCGCTTTTGAGCTTCTTGATTTCAAACCTCCTTAAAAGCTTCAATAAATTTCCTCGGCTTGGCATCCAAAATTTGAAATAACTTTTTCCTCGTCTGTAGTTCCTTTAATAACACCCACTTTTTGAAGGAGTGCGTAGACATCCGTCTTATATGGGCAAGACTTCAAAGTATCCTTGGCGCACAAAAAAAGAACAGATCGTGTTTTGTAAAACTGATCCGGAAAGACTTTTGGGGGCATTTGGTTAATGGTAAAGAGGCGCTCTTCCAGGAAAGACTAAAACAGGTGCGCAAAAATACTGTCTTACTTGGTCCCCAACTTTTCCTTCACAACTATTTTCCCATTACAAGGATAATGAATTTAATTGCCAATGAATTCTGGAACGTATTTCTTTTTCTCAATTTTCTTGCACAGGAGAACATAAATCAAGAAAATAAATAATGCTATTTGCGGCCAATTTTTTTCATATAGTTAATTTATTACGAAGACCAAATCGCACAATTTTAACTTTGTGGCCGGTTTTATGTCATTACCACTAATACCGTCCATTTCGTAAATTATCTATACTAATTCACGGATATTTTTTAGAATGGGTCCAAAGGGAGTCTCCGCTTTTAACCGTATGCATCTTGGTACCCTGCTGCAGCTACTGATTTGTTGAGGTGGTACTTGGGTCTTGTTGAGGTTGTTCGTTGAAGATATTTTTTTCTTGGATAAATAGTCAACCTTTGTCCAATTTCTAAGGTATTTGCTTCTTTAGTCCGTTCCAAACTTTTAATCCTTACTACACCAACGCCATCTCCTTTCGCGCAATTTTTTCCTAGAAAATTCGCACTCGAACCTTGTATCTAATCATCTTGCGACTGTACAATTTGTGGTACGGGGCTCTTTCCTTTGATTCTAATTGATTTTCCACAAAATGGGCATTTAGCGGCCTCGTTGGGCGACAATTGCCCAATGCATTACAGGAAGGCGAAGTGCATAATTCTATTCTTAAACATAAGGTAATTACCTTTAATTTATAATGCGGATTTCAAACAACTGCAACTCTTCCTCGCTAACATCTTTACCAATTCCGAAATTTGATTACAAGTAATCGTGCTCTTTCAACTTGTACATAAATCCGTCTCAAAAGTAAGGACGGTTTCCGCAACTTGAGTAGTAAATCCATGTCTTCGCATATTCAAAAATATACATGGTAGCTAAAAATGCAGGGACATATCCGGCAAGTCTCCTTGGCAGGTTCTTCTAATATTCCAGTAGTTTTGCTATCCCCCGATCTTCTAATAGCCTTGTTTTAACGTTTCCAGGCCCGGAATTTAATATGCCGCTAAGGCCCAAATCCCAATCATTAAATAAATGCCGTGGAGTTTTTTTTAAGGTACATACTTGGCGGCCTTGGTCGAATTTATTGGATCACTTCGTTCGTCTACATAACTGCTCACATCCAATGTCGTAACATTTTACCGGTACTGTACATAAATTGCCAAGACCGGTAGCTCTACCCTAGGAAAACGTGCCTTGGATCAGGCCGATTCAACATTGCCAAATATTTAAGTTCCAAGGGTAAATTTTGGTTGTCCAGTTTCTGTTCAAACAAGGGAAAAATAGAATTGGGCTTATGGATCAACAATCCTGCTCATCCATATCCCTTTTTCGGTAGAAAATAGGTAATTAACATTCTCACAAGAGAGAAGGATCTGTAAACAATATTAAAGGGTGTTTTTTTGGTTCAAGATTTCCAATCTCGCCTTTAAGGCTACTGTGTCTACATTAAAACGATAAACCGAATCCTATTTCAAGAGCAGTAATGTTCCCTGATAAATGGAATCAAAAAAGTGAGGAGCTGTCGTAACAATTCCTCATCCTAGACTGTCAAACCCTTGCCAACTCTGATATCTTTTAAATCATATTTTTTTTTGACCTTTTGTATTAATACGCAAGGGATTGTCCGAATATCATCCACGGTTCCATGGATTCCATCTGCTCCGCACCCCTCCATAATCCATAGAGTGGTAATCCGCCGGAATTTCTTTGCTTTTTATAATGTCAAGGGCCAAGTTTATTGCGGGAAATTCGAATCTATTTCCTGTGCTACGCTGTAACCAAGAAAACCTATAGATAAAACGCCCAAATAATATTTTGGATGTATTCATAAGGTTTTTGTTTTTTTAAGGCGGGGAAAACGAAAATCGTGATTTTTTTCTAAACTTAAAAACTTAATTTTTAACAAGCCAATCAAAAATTTAAATAACCCATACTAATGGTAACGGTATTTTTATGCCAATATTCGCTGCTATTCCCGGCAGTGTTTTGGCCCTCGAGCTTTCTAACATGGCCCCTCCACCAGTGAAAACATAACTTACTATTTTCGAAACCGAATTGCGTAACGGCGGCTCCGAATCACACCCCACCCACTAATGAAAAAGGCTCTTTTTGAGTTGCTTCATCAATAAATTGCCAATTGCATAGTTCCCTTTGCAAAGTTTTTTTCCAATTTCAAAAACTCCTATTGGCATTCCATGAATGGTTTTTTCGATTTTAAAATTACTTCTTTAAAGTTTCCAAGGTTTTAGACTGCCATCCAAGCCTTGCCAACCATCTTGGAACTTTCGTCTGAATTGACCACCTTGGGGTTTTTGGCATTGTTGCTAAAATCGTCAGCAGCCAAAACGTCCCACAGGGATATGTACTTCTTACCTCCTTTTTTTCTTGGCTAAGGTAAGTAATTTCCCAAGGCTTTAACCCATTTTTTAGGTCATCTTCACAGATAGAATCCCCAACCTTACCGCCTTTGGCTTTACAAAGGTAAGTGTCCATTCCGCACCTAATAATAAGATGGTCCTACTATCAAGAATATTTTTCGATAATCGTAATTTTTTGAGGAGACTTTTGCCCTCCCAAGATAGTCGGTCACAGGTTATTTTTTTTTTTTTTTTTTTTTTTTTTCACCTGTTTCGCATAACTTTCTCTATAGCTTCTATTTCTTTGCCAACAAGAATCAAAACATTTTTTTCTGGAAAAAATTGAAGCAACTATGGTTTTGTGGAGGCCATAATGTGCTTTGTGCGCGTTTCAAGGCATCATTTACATAAATGTTCCCCTATTTGGATAATTGCTCTGCGAACTTTTTTATCTCCTTTTTTCTTCTTTCAGCGTGAAATCTGCAGGTTTTCTAATAATAGTCACTTCGCCACTCTTTTAATTCGGCACTGCTTTTTTTTCCGCAATGGGGCCGTACTTTCCTCAATAAATCTTTACCCTTTATGCAAGCACTTCGATGTCCTTGTTACAGATATGTTTTAAAGATAGATTGGGATTTCTACTTTTTCCGTCTGCTTTCCCTAAATGCTCATTCGACGGCAACTTCCGCCATCTTCCAATATTTTTATTATGGTGGGTTTTTGGCAGCTTCAATTCTATTATCGTCGGTTACATTAAACTCCGCCGTCCAATGGAACATTAAATCTACTCTTATTAATTGCTTTTTTACCTTTTAAAATTAAAATCGTGATGGTTTTTCATTAGCCTTTGGTTTTAGAGAATGACAAATGTAAAGATTTAATAGGTAGTGAATAAAGAGAACCTGTTCCAATTATTTACGTGGTTCATTTATGATTGGATTTTTATTTTTATTAAATGGATGAAAGTAGATTGAAATATAATGTTGCTATTGTAAAAGAAAACGATGTTGCATCTATATATTTTCAATGCCTTTTCAACAATTGTTTTAGATAACGCTATATTTGGACCCATGTTACTTCAAGGATATTTTTTTAGGACTTTCCCATATACAAATCATTTATTTCCAGTGCGGATGCGGGTCGTAATTCCTCATGCACAACTATTTGTAGGGCCGGAAGGCTGTGGTACATTGCCTATGGCCTTGTGTTATGTTCAGCCTACTTGCTTTGTGGGAACAGTGATTGTGAAAACATTAATGGTAATGCTGCCTGCAATACAAAATTTAACTCTTTGGCACATCCAACGTTCATGTTTGCATTTCCGGCTAGCCAATTCGGACAAACGTTAAAAGTCACGCTGTAAGTGATCATTATTTGGAAAGAATGGCGCCTATTTTATAAAGAACAACCCTATGGGAAATCTTTCGATTGGTATTAAATTTACTTAAGGGATTGATAATAACAGGGCAAGATTGGTGTTGGACGAAGCATTGGAGGTTGTTAAAAAAGCTTCTTTAAAAATCGTATAAGGAGGGGTAATAATTGCCCTGATTAATTGGATGGCGCGAAAAAATGAATACGGCTACAGCCAATAAACTTTTAAAGTTGATAGAGGAACCCGCCGATAAACGGTATTTTATTTTAAATTGCAGAGACGAGGAAACAAATAATACAGACTATTAGATCCCCGTTGCAAATATTGCATTCCTCCTTGCAGAAGAAGTAATTTCAAAGGCAGCTAATAGAGAAGGGGGTTATCCCAGGAGGATGCCCTTAGATATCAATGAGCAATGGTAATTTCATAAGGCGTTGGATTTTTTCATGAAATAACGATTCTGAGGATTTGGTATTTGGAAGTGGTTTTTGTGCATGGGTAACGAAGTGCCTTTAAAGCCCAAGGGTAAACAAAGCAGCAATTCATGATCTATTTCTTGGAGTGAAGTGGTGGCAAAACGGGTAGGGAAACACAAAAAAAATTCTTGAATTATTGTAATGGTCTGTCATGAGGGCAAGCCTTTTAATTAACACAACAACGCGCGAATTGGCTTTAATGAGGATCATGTCGAGGTTTTCAATTGGACAACAATTTGCACCTTTCGTGCATGAGAAACAATAATTGTTTTTCATAGTGAAAGATTGGAGGATAGCCTTTTATCATATTGAAGAAATGGTAATTCCAAACTTTATAACTGTGGATCTATCCATTAAATTAAACGCGCTTACTGCATAAAAAAAGCAGGCCTAAAGAACACTAACTTAAAATACTATACTATGGTTCCACTTTATCGACATATCCCCACGAAATTACTTTTTACTTCTATTTGTAATAATAACTTTTCTTCAAGTGCATTGGGATAAATCCTGGATTGGAAGGTAATTTGGAATGGCTAAAAGGGCCATTTTTCCCAAACTCCTTTTAAGATATGGTACCTTGTTATTGGAACTGTGTTGGTCACGAAACACGAAACAGATTGCAGTATAACTTTGTTCCATAGGGTTTTATATGCTTTGCGTCTCCGTGGATAGTTACAAATAGCCATGGCGGGAGCTATTTTGGCTTGTCTTCGCGTTATTAATGTTGCTCCTAGACAGCGAATAAGCAAGATTATGACGGAGCAAGAACCAATAGCCATTTATTTTATTCCGGTATTTTTCTAGTTTTTTTGTTTACAATCTTTAAAAACTAATCTCGCGGAGTTTTTTTTAGTGTATTGCTTTTTCTAGCTAATAGTTTTAATGAAACAGCGGGAATAAAAATATTAAAAAAGACATCTTTTTTTTACTTTTTAACTACTATATATTCTTAAACATCTTCCTGTTTTAAAAATTTACTGAGAAGTAAGACAAATATACTGCTTAGTCGGTTTTTTACCCATTATTAAAAGGGTTGGGGGTTTAGAAAGTCGGGCCAATGGAAATATGGGCATCGATGAGAAGCTATCGAAAGACCATTTCTACAAGGACAAAATGGAGTTTTACCAACTAGTAGTTTGTAAACCAATGTGTTTTTCTGAATTAATCTTCAAAGTTCGATGGTTATGGGTAATTTTAGTTATATCTAACGATATTGTATGTAATTATCAAATCTGATAAACCTTGACTTTAATGGAATTTATCGGAATTTAAATCAAAATCGGTTGGGCTGTATTGTTCGTAGGCGAGTAAAAGGAATGCTGCACATGGAATGCATTTCAAGCGCTGGAATGAATTTGGGGATAAATACACATTCTGTATCCGGCTCTAGTGTGGGCTCTGATAGGGCTTATACGCTAATGGCAACTCGGTGCAGAAATGCTACGTTTTTTAAGGAACACCTCTTTTTCCGTTATCATTTTTATGAACGATTTTTTAAAACCCGGACTCTTGATTCTGAAAAGGTATTTTTGACGCATCTTAGCGGATATTTTCCGGATAATCTTTGAGTCCTGCAACGCAAGCTCTATGTGGTAGCTACTGATCTCCAAAATAGGGGAGGAAGAATATTTTTTCTGAAGGGGAAATTAATTAAACGCTGTTGGCTTTGCTGCATTACCTCCAGTTTTTTAGTCCTGTAAGAAATAAGGGACGGTTTATATCGCGGATGGCGGTATATGAACAACTTTCCTTATGACGAGGTTGCAATATTAGCTATATAATTGGAAGTAACGTTTCCGGAATAAAGGAAATATCCAGAGAGGAGTTAAATCATCTTATCAATTGGCAAACCGGACCACCTCTTTTGAATGATTTACGCAAATAATAGAAACAAAGTTTGAGCAATGCGACATAATTTTGAACCCAAAGCCCTTGGCTTATTGGTATACTTGGATAAAAGGAATTGAAAAAGCGTATATAATCGGCTATAAGCATGGCGGTAAGAGTAATCAGCAAACTTTTGGTGTTTTTAAATTTCTGTAAGAAACTTGTATTTATTTTTTTTGTAGGTATTTAGTAAAGCGTTAAGCGAAGGTCTGTTAATACCACAACGGCCTTTTAATTGAACAAGCTCTTTAAAAACTTTTAATAATTTACCTGACGTTCGAGATTGTATATTTTAATTTTGCCCTGCCCCACTGCCCACTGCCCACTTCAAGTTCGCAGTTCTAATGCTGAGTCAGTTTCTCTATTTACACATGTCATAATTCACCGTTAGGGTAGGTGTGGTTGGGTGCGCCTGAACAAGTTTAAGATCAAGCCCTTCGCTATTTTCACTTATCCCGTCAGTAATCTGGTTTTTTTACCAATATCTGCTTTTCCTTCCTTAAATCCGGGCGATACACTGCTACATACTCCACCTTGGCCCGAATAGGGCATCTATGTTTTTTTCCTTAAAACGTGGCAATCAAGCACCAAGGTACCTTTGTCCATGGATATAGAAAATTCTTCATCATCCCAATTTACCTTTTAGTTGGGTTTTCCCTCCAGTTTTTCCTGGAGTTTCTCTTTGATCTCCGTTTGAGGTGAATAGTTCGAAATGGAATTCTAATCTTCTGGGATGCCCTTGTCTTTTAAGTTTTCGGTCTAACTGGTCATTGCTCGGGAACCAATAAATAGTATCGTTAAAATCAGATTTTTATTGTTTGTTTTTTTTTAGCACATAATTTTAATCGTTGAAGCCTCAATACGTCCAAAAATAGATTCGTCTTCTTGGATCTGACTCAAAATAAAAGACATGAATCTATTGGTGTATTCCAATTGAAGCTTCACAAATCTGTATAGAACATGGTCTCCTATAGGATTTATTCCATAAACCATAAAAATTGTTTCTGAAATGGATCCAAATACGGTTTTGCAATACTCATAATCGGAAGGTAATACAACTCCAGCAGCAAAGGCCACCACATTTTGGCGCTTTGGGAGAAGGTTAAAGAACAATTTAGGCCTTCTGGCGGCATTCGTCTAATTACATCCCTGCCTTTAGTTTTGTTGTGTGCAAAATCTGAAAAGCCACCCTTATCTACTTTTTTAACCCCAATGGTGATACCAATAACATTTGGAGAGGAACTATAGAATAGGCCCTGCGCATTTCCTTACCCATTATTTCCTTTTAAATGGTGATATATTGCCCTGCTGTAAATTGCAAAGGTCTGTATCAATTCTTTCGGATGCAAAAGTAATTGCAACTGAGCTCGGTGTAAGCGGCTTAATTTTTTGAACCGTAAGGGAAATGAAAATTGGGACATATTAAATTTTGGTGCAAAATTAAACAAAGCAAGCAGGATTTAAAACGGGAATCGAAAAATACAAGGGGTTTTGGTAAACAATACCCTAATTCGGGACTAATTCAAGAGAATAACTATCTAATAGCATGTTAAAGCAGCTTTTCTAAGCTTGAAAATGGAAATCTTTTTTTAGGTCAGCCTCTTTAAAGCCTCTTGCCTTAAATTTTTATTGATTTTTGGGGCCTCTATTTTATGGCTGTTTCCTTGGCTTAGGAATAGGTGCTTTTTTATATCTTGAAAAGCAAGGTTGGGGAGATCCACTTACGTGTTTAATCAGTTTATGATTTATTATTTTGATCGGGGGATCTATACATAGGTACATGTTGGCGAAATGCCGATTTACCAATATAAGCCCTTGCTGTATCTCCCTGTAAAAAAAAAGTCAGGTGGTGGCTTACTCCCTTGGGGAAACGGTAGTTTCCCTTTTTTAATTTGGTCGCATGGCTTTTTCTTGGTACCCTTTTTCTATAGTCCTTTTGTAGAGGGTTACTTGCCATAGGAAGTCCATTGGTTTGGCATTTGGCCATGGCACTGTTTATTGTAATAATTTTCATAAATGTTTGGTCAACAATAAGGACAATGTTTTTTTTATGCCTTCTGGAGTAGTTCTAGTTTTGGGCGTATGTCGTATTATGAACTTTCAATATCACCGTGTATACCTCCCGATTATTTAATGCGCTTTATGAGCTGCTGGAATAGCTTTTTTTGACATGGATTTGTTGAATAGCACTTTGCTTCATCGGCCTATATTTATTTTAAAAGACATATGTATCTGGATGCGACTGGCCGAAAGAATCTTTGGCAAGAACGAGGACTCATGCCCTGGCTTGAACCGTTTTGAAATTTGGGACATTTTTAAAGAACGATATAAAATTAATTAGAAGGAACAAGCGTCCAAAACTCCGTAAATCATGAGCTTTTTTCTTTATTTTCTATGGATTTCCTCTTCTTACGGGTGGTATAGGGCCTATGATGACGGTATGGAAGGTTAATTTGCGGGGATTTTTTTATTTCTGGAGGTTTCTTGTTTAGTTTCGGTCAGTTTGTACCTAGTTTGGGATAGCGCGTACTATCCTCTAAATGATGAGCCAAAATAATTAGGTATAGGAACTTAAACTCCAATGGTATTTGATAATCATAGCTACTGTCCTAATCATTTTTGGCTTCCTTTTCTATTTATTTTGGATGGGATGCTTATTTGGCGGTCATAGTAGGGGCTATTTAACATATTGGGGTTAATTCTATTTGGTTTTATGGGGCGGGGGCTATATTAAAAAACACGCATCGATTTATCATCCCATAAAAAAGGGTTTTGGGGGATAGCAGGGCGTTTAATTCCAAAACCTTTATTGGTGAACTTGCCAATTAATTTTACCCATGGGGTTTTATGCCCTTGGGCATTATTTAATTAGTCAACCGCGGTTATATTTTTTGTGGGGATGCAGGATTATTGATTCGGAATTTAGGAATAAGTGTTTGCTTATGATAGAGGCCTATCTACAAGACGGAAAAATATAAGACCATTGCTGCCTATAAAAAAAATCATAAAATAAAAATAACTATGATTACAGTCCCAAAATTTTTAACAAAAAAGTACGGTGAATCCATAGTAATGAATATAGAAAATTTGGAAATTCCCAAGGAAAGAGCTTTGGTTAATAGGAAATATGGGGCGGGTAAGACGACATCTTTAGTCCTTTGCTTCGACTTAATTCCAGCAAGTACTGGGCATATCATTAATAACGGGGTGCAGGTAGATGCGAGCGAGGCTTGGAAACCTTTTTACTCGGCCTTTTATTGATGAGACTTTTTGATCGGGTATTTGACGCCTGGGATACCTTTTTATTTTATTGGGAACTACGCTGGCCAGAAACAAGGCGGATGTAGACAATATGTTGGCTGGGTTCGAAGATTTTTTTCATGGGGAAATCTTGGGCCAGAAAAAATACCTGAGGGACCTATCCAAAGGAAAATCAAAAAAAAAGTTGGAATTGGTTGCCGTTTCATTTGGTGAATCCAGAGGTGATTATTTTTGGATGAACCCTTTGCCATTTAGATACCCTACTACCCAATTAGCTAAAGGGAATTATAAAGGATTTGGCCGTCAGTAAAAAGAGGTGACGTTTTGGTGTCCAGTCATGACCTAATACATGTTACCGAGGTTTGTGAACGAATTGTGGTGCTCAGTAAAGGGGAGTTGGTGAAGGATATCAGCCTCCAAGGAAACCTTAAAGAGTTGAGGTTTTTTTTTGGGGGATAAATCCTTATGTGCTTTAGCAGACTTTAACTATTTCTATAATGTTATCATATCCAGTATATTGGCTAGAGGCAAATTTTAAGGAGATAGCATGGCTATATATTCTTTTTTGGACAAATTTTACTTCTGCCATTTCTTGGGTAGGCTCGGGAATGTTACGTCAACTAGACTAATCTAATTTTTTATCGACTAACTGCATAATATTTTGGTTGTTTTTTTAAGTTTAGGAATCGTAGAATACATAGAATTTTGAAGTTCACATGACTTATATTTTCATTGTTTTTTGGAGGATTGGGTTTTTAAAATGCTGTTCCCCAAGAAAGACGCACTATTAAACCGTATTGGCAGCCTAAATAACAGTACAATACCTGTATAATGGTAATATTGCCTTTTGAGGAAGGGCGAGAGGGCCCTTAATGCCGTTTATCAGGATAATACTGGGAAATATTTGCCCGTAGAGCGGCTGAAGTCACTTGAAGAATAAAATTGGTTCTGAAGACAATAACCAAAATTTCTTTATTGCCGAGGAAAAGGGGCCACAAAGCCCATACAAAAACACAGTATGGCATTAAGGAATTGAGACCGCAACCCACAGACCGATGAAGCTTTTTAATTGTTGGCGAAGGCCCAGGTATTTTATCACGCTATATGCGGCTTTAGAACCTTCAATATACTCCTTAATAAATATACACAGAGCGATAGTTTGACATGAAGCAACGATTTTGGAGGGAGAAGTCAATATTCGTTTGAAAATGAGGAACTTCGCTCTTAGGACACTTAAAGCGGTTAATAACAGGAAGGCGTTTAGCAATCAAGAATATGCGATCCCGTGCCATGATAGGGTCGGCTTACATAACTTAAAATACAGGATACGGCATTAGGCAATTAAAAAATTGCTTGGTCTACACTAAAAAGAATCCCGAAAAAGGTCGCTATTTGTTATATTTTATTGGTCAATTGTTCATCAGTCTGGGACATAAGGACAGTGCAATTAATGCATTTGAAAAGGTATTGCCCTACAGGAATCGCCGAGGGTGTAATATGATCATGCCATCTGCAAAAGATTCAGAACACCGAAACTTTACCCGATGATAATAAGGGAGGAAATTGTATGATACCTTATCGGAATTGGAAGATAAATAGGGAAAACAGACTTCTTGAATAAATATATCGTCAAGGATGGCTGAATTTTCATTTTGGGCACTAAATCCGATAGTCGGCCTTGGTTTAATTACAATAATCCATTCGGTGCAACTCAGAATATGCCACAATTGGAACGCTTTGAACTATGAAAATCTGGCAATCTATATTTTGACGCAGACGTTATAAAGGCTTCGGAGCATATTAATGTAAGCGTGTTGCAAAATTTTAAAATGAGATATACCAAAAGTTAGAGGCGGTTTTAAAAAGAAGCTGGACAAATTTGGAAGAATGTTTTATAAAGTATGAAAGAGGTAGCCCAATACAACAGATAAGCGTAATTAACACTTTATGAGTTTTCAATTGAGGATATTGGTTGAAGTTTTTGGAGGAATCATATTGCCCAATTAAAGAAAGTTGCCGAGAAGAAAAAAGAAGGAAGAAAGTATGTGCAATGCAGGTTTTGCAGCTTAAAGTAAAGCAAGGGGCAAGGAAACCAGGGCAAGTTTTATTTTTATAATATAACAGCATTGGGATATGGCAAGAACGATTTTTAACTAGATGGGGGAAGCGCAAATTTAGAGGACGAATTGGGCGATGGTCCAATAAAGTTAAATCGGCAAAATCTTGAAGTAAGTGGGGGTAATTTGGCAGATTCCGGAGTTAAGAACGTTGCGCCATAAGGAGAGGATCAAAAAATATGTGTGAATTTTTATTTGATCAAATACATACAGAAGCAAAGGTAATCGACAGTTTAAAAATCTGACGCAAACTTGCCATTAATCAAAAATTAGGCTTGATTATAAAGAAAAATTTAAGGAGAATGTATTGCTGCAGGCAATTAGAGAGTGTTTTTAAGATCCCACCCGAAAGAAAGGTTGATAATTCATCCAATACATCTTTCAAGATATACGAAGATCAGGTAGTTCTTTGGCAACGGAACGATGAGGTATGATATTATTAAGAACATCCCGAATTCCAGATATGCGGAATCCTTCTAAACCCCAGGCCGTGTTGCTGGAAGCTGCGGATAGCCGCTGATTGCAAGTATAAGCGCTTGTTTATAGACTGTTCCAAGACCAGGAGTTTTTACAAGTTAATTACAGGGGCCCGAGGCAAAAATATTAGTACCATATACGGTGATCCCATTGTTCAAATTTGAAATGCTCAAAGGCAAATTGCTATTGGTAAGGCTACAGGATTTGAGGATTTTAAGGAATGCATTAAATTATGTGGCCCTCACTATCCAAACAATCGAGGGGAATAAAAGCCCAGACATGGGGTAGCGGAACCTTGCCCCCAAGTTGGGCCAAGTTTTTCTCTTTAGAAACCGGTTCTACAGGTTCAGGAATTGGAAAGTGGTCTTTCCTCTTAAATCAGTGGGATAAAAAAGCTCTATAGGCTTAGAACTTTTGGGAATCTATAGAAGGACCTTAATATAAGACAAGGTTTCCAAAAGACATCTATAATCTTGAAAGATCAATTTGTGGTGGGTTCATGGTTTTAAAATCCAGGATTTGCCTTAGGTTACGCGAATTGATAAAAAACAACAAGGATTACCGGATCGGTGTGAGAATTTCGTAATTTTATCTAACACTATAAATAATACAAGTACTAAGAATCATAGCAGCTTTATAAAGCTCAGCAATAACCCAAAACCTAACAAAATGTTTTCAGATAACAAAAACTCGTGTTATGACAGAATTAGGCCCGACACCGCCAACAGAATTGAAAAGAATTAATACTAGATAAGGCGAATAGTCTCTGAAGCGGGATTTTAGGTTTGAGGAAATTGGACGGCAATGTAAAAACTTCAGGAAAGTGTCATCGGTATGGGATGGTTATATTCATGGTAAAAGTGGAGTGTGTAAATGCCGATATTGAGGGTAATCTTTTAATGGAGAGTTGAATCGTTTCAGATCTTTTATCCCTAAAGTCCCCTCTGCGGTTCTATGAGGGCACGGTAACAGTATCCAATTAGCGGTTGAACCTGGTTGCAAACTTTTAACGCGGCCTGTCAATGAAGGGGAAAGGGGCAAAAGCTCTTAAAATAGTCCCAACAAAACATTCAGTAAGCAATAATGAGGGCCAGCCAAAGCCTCCCTAAAAATAACAACGGTTTAAAAAATGCCGCCTTGCTGTTGGTATTGCTTTTGGAAATGGGGGGAATTAATCTTTTTTTTCGGCCAGGGAGGTAAATGGTTTGACGCTATTTTTGAAATGGGTCAAGACCTTTCTTAATTGTGCGCTCTCTATTGGGAGTTTGCCATTGCAATATAATTTGGTTTTACAGCAATTGAAAACGCTAAAAGTATTAATGTCCAAGGCATAATTTCTTTTTAACTTTTTACTTATCCTTGGTATTTTTGAGCCTTTTGTTTTTTGCCTTCATCATCTTGGTCCTTTATTTATTTGGTTTTGCTTGTTCGATCATATGATCGTTTTTGGCTTATATGTTAAATGTGTGCTGGCCTTGATTATATTTTTCTGCCCTTACCTGTTTCGGGTTAATATAGAGAATCAATTGGATTCTTTTTCTAGCGTAGTATGCTCAAGTTTATTTTTCTTTATCGCTTTTTTATCCCTACTAATAATGCCGAGGCAACATGGAATCTTAGAGTTTACCTCTTTTTTTGTTTCCTTATTTCGTATGCTTCTTTTGGAAACATTATTACTGCGGAATGCTAAATAGTTAGCTTTCAATTTTGTTTTCGCGGACTGCTTTTAATTATGGTCTAAAATAAACCGTTTAATGCTTTTTTTCTTTTGAGAATAAAAGCCGTAAACCATTTGCACGGGATTTTTTTTTGAGACCGATATTTTAAGCGATATGGCACAAAACCATTTTTACGTAAAGTTTCTTTTAGTTGTTACACTTCTTCTGGGTACCATATGCTTTCGCAAGGAAAAGGCCATTCATCCAGCGAAGAAAAAAGGAAGCCTAAAAACCGAAATCAAGGAATTTATTGGACATCATTGTTGGATTCCCACGATTTCACTCTTTTAACCATAGATGAGGAAAATAATGAGCATGTTGCGTTTTCCACTGCGTTATTTTTATGGGATAATGGCTTTTAAACGTTCTCTTCGTCTAAATTTAACCATGGGAATCGTGGCAGAAGTAGATGGAATTATTATGCTCTATCTCTGGGTAAAAAAAACAATTTTGGGTAAAAGACCGATGCGAAGGGGACGATCATTACGCTGATGCCCATCATGCTACCCCATGCTAAACCATTGGATTTTTCCATTACCAAAATGTGTGTTTATATTTTTTAGTAGCTGCAGTTGGATTTATTCTTATTCGCAAGAATGGCCAGGTCTTATAGAACCAAAATTCATGCAAAGGGCATAGGGGCGTCTGTTGGAGCCTATTATTTCTTTATATAAGTGATGATATTGGCTATCCCAAATATCCGGAAGAAGCATTATAAGAATACATGAGTTTTATTTGTTAACGTGGTTTTTCTTTATATGGATCATTAACCTTTTAGGGTTACTCCGCTAGGGTAAATGTTACCAACAATATCGGGTTACTTTTGCTTTGGCCTCATTTACCTATTTTTGATAACTACGTTACCGCAATAAGATTACTGGAAAGCATATTTTTTGGATGCGGATGTCCCTGTCTTTATGAAAGATCGTCTTGGCTCCGATTGAACTTTTGGGAACTTTGATTAAGCATTTTCCTTATGATTTCGTTTGTTGCGAACATTAACTGCAGGTCACGTGGGTCTTGATGAGTATTTTGGGAATGATTTTTTCTTCAAAACTGGATTGGAAGTCCATTGTCCAATTTGGTTTGGGCATTTGCCACTTGCTTTGTTTGGAGTGTTGGTAGCGGCCTTACAGGCCTATATTTTACGATGCTTTTCGACTCTTATATTTTGGTCGGCGTTTGAAGAACATCATGATCTATTAATAAGTAGAATGTTTAATAATTAATTATATATATATATTATGGAAAATCCCACTATTGGTAGGAGCTGGTTTGCTCGTTAATCGGTGCTGGTTTAGTATGGTAATATTGGTGGTTCTGCTATGGATGCCATCGTTCGTCGCCAGAGGCTTCAGGTAAGATTTTCAAACAGCACTGTTGTTGCTGCTGCCTTATCGAGGTATTGGTTTCGCTGCGCTTTTCGCATCTTAGTCAAACAAAATAAAGCACAGCTATAACGGGTTGGTTATAGCTGTTCTTTTACAATTAAAAAATTAAACGTTTACATTTCATATATTAAAGGACATGATAAAATTAAATAGAACAGTTTTCATTTGGATTGTTTTTTGGCAATTGGTTATTATTTTGTGCAGTGCTTTTTTTTGTTGCGAATTTTGCATGGAACCTATTCTAGATGCCGTTCGAGGATCGCGAGTTCGGGAATGTAAGGACGCCTTGGCCGCAAGCAGAAAATGCCAAAAGAAAGGCAAAATTGTTACTTGCCTGATAGGCGTCTTTTGCAAGAGGCAGGGTAAGAAACGTGAGGCATGATCAAAGAGGCCCGTGAGTAAAAGAGAAAATGGTTTCTGATGCCAAAGAATTGGCTCAGGCTGAGGGATAAGAATGATCAAGCAGGCCCAAGTTGCCATTGAAGTGAAAGAAAGCAGCAGTAGCCGATATAAAAAATGAGTAGCACCCTATCCCTTGAGAATTGCGGAAAAGGTAATTTAAAGGTCAATTTTCCGATAAGGCCAAGCAATTAAAGTTGGTCGAGGAAATGATCGGGGACTATCAAGCTAAATTAGGGATTCGGATATGAAACGAAGCTAGAGCATCCGTACGTTTACGCAAGGCAGTATTGGACTTGGCGTGTAGAGAACAAGCTACCGAACAGGTGGAAAAGATTTTTCGAGGATAGTTCTTACTATAGCGATAGTGCTGAAACTTCAGGAATGGTTGGGAAGCCCTGTTTTAAAAAAGGCGAACTAAAAAGATGCCTTTATCCGAAATTTTAAGGGTAGTAATTTCAGTTTACTGAGGGACTTTATTTCACACTGGGTGGTATAAGGATTTCAATTTGAACGTTGTTTTGCCCGAAAAGTTTATTATTTTAAATGAAGCCAAGAAGGGTCCAAGGTGTTGCCTAAGGTATACTGCGGTAACCGTCTAAGCGCTGAACTTGAGAAGAAATTATTGAGCAAAATAGTTGAACTTACGGTAATAATCTTACATTGGAGAACATGTGGATGAAGTATTAATTGAGGGTTTATTTTGCGAGTTTTGGGGATTTGCGTAATGAATTGGCAAGTATACAACAAATTAAGTATTTGAAAAGAAGATTTTTTTTACAATAGTCTATAAATATTTTTTTGGACGAATGTTGGGTTTCCAATGTAGTCCTAATCTTATATCTATAACAAATGGCAGGAGTAAAAGCGCTGAAGTATCAGCAATATTTAAAGGAAACAGTTATCGGGGTTTGAAGCATCAGCCTTCATTAACGAAGTAGGTCGTTCTACAAGTGGTGTGGTTCGCTAGAGTTTAATGGATTTATCCATGTTTCAATACGGAGAATTGGTGAATATTTGAAGGTGGACTTCAAGGGATCGTTCTAAACTTGGCAAGAGGATAAACGTTTTGGTGTGGTATGTTGAGTCCATCCAGAAAATATAGAAGGAAGGATCCGGTTGTAAAGCGCACCCGACCACATTGCCTCATCAAGTGGGTGAAGGTATAGTAGGCCGTGTTGTAGATACCAATTGGGAGTTCCTATAGATGGTAAAGGGCCATACTGGTGAATTATATGAATTGGCCATTCGAACGTAAAGCCCCTGGGTTTATCTACCGTCAGCCGGTGCAGAGCCGTTGCAAACCGGAATAAAGGCTTATTGATGCCATGGATCCTGTAGGTAGAGGACAACGGGAGCTGGTTATTGGTGACCGTCAGACAGGTAAGACTACGTTGTGTGGATACCATTTTGAATCAAAAAGAATTTTTTGAAGCCGGGCAACTGTTTATTGTATATATGTTGCATACGGCAAAAAGCCTCAAACGGTAGCAAATATTGCTAAAAACTTTGGAAGATGCTGGAGCTTTGGCGTACACTCCATTGTTGCCTGCAAACGCTTCAGATGCGTTCTATGCAGGTATATGCCTCTTTGCAGGGTCCTGCGATCGGAGAATATTTTAGGGATACTGGTAGACCAGCTTTGATATTTATGATGATATTATCAAAACAAGCTGTTGCTATCGTGAGATATCATTATTGTTAAGACGTCCACGCGGGACGTGAAGCTTTATCCTCTTGGAGATGTATTTTTTACCTTCAACTCCAGATTACTGGATACGTGCTGGCCAAGTAATTGGGCAGATGATACATCGCCAAAGGACATGAACGATTTTGCGATGTATTGAAACCATTGGTAAAGGTGTGGATCTTTAACGGCATTTGCCGACTATTGAAACTCAGGCCGTGACGTTTTCGCTTTAATATTTCCCTACCATGTTATATCTATTTACAGACGGACAGATTTTTTAACGCAAGATCTTTTCAACCAAGGGGTTCGTCAGCGATCAACGTGGGTATTCTTCAGTATCACGAGTTGGGGGTAATGCCTCAAGAATAAATCGATGAAAAAAGTAGCAGGTACGTTGAAATTAGACTCCAGGCGCAATTCCGTGAATTTGGAAGCTTTTGGCAAGTTCGGTTCAGATTTGGATGGCCGCTACATTTGAATGTTATTGAAAAAAGGACGTAGAAACGTTGAAATTCTTAGCAGGCGCAGAACGATACTTTTACGGTTGAAGATCAGGTTGGCTATCATCTATGCTGGTTCCAAAAACCTAATTGAATAAGTTCCGTTGAGAAAGTTAAGAATTTGAAAGGGATATCTCGAGTTCCTTGAAACGCCAAGCAATAGGAGTTTTGGATCAACTTAAGGCGGTAAGTTAACGATGAAGTTATTGATCGTTTTGTCTTCTGTGGCAAAGGATTTTATCGCAAATATTAATAAAGTATCTTTTAGTTTTTCCAAATCTGAAACTGAAAAAGAATTAATAATAATGGTTAACACAGTATTTTCTCTTCCTAGGGGAGCTTAAGTGGAGCCTATGGCCAATTTAAAAGAATACGAAATAGAATTGCTTCGGTTATCTTCAACGATGCAGATTTACAGTGCGCAATGAAATGGTATCTGAGCAAAGTTTTAAAAGAAGGCCCAGGATTGCCATTATGCTGCAAATGCGCTCCATATTCTGATAAATTATCGGAGCTTTTTGGCAAGTTTAAGCGCTAGTCTGGATACAGATTCTGGAAGCAAGTTTGCAATAATCGCGAAGTAAAAAGGGTTTTGATCGTAAGCTATAACTCTAACCGAAGGTTTACTTGGCGCCTTTTAATCCCAACATCTTAAACAGAGTGTTCTTTTGCCAACACCACCTATGCAGGGAAACCAGTAGATTTTTTGTGCGATTGGTAAAAAGGCAAATGATATTTTAAAGAAAAAGCACAAGGTTTTGCAAACCATAGTGCGGTTTATGAGTTTCATTCGATAATGTTGCTGCCAATTGCCGAGGAATTAATGGATTTGTTTACTACTGGGGCCTATGATAAAAATTGATATTGTTTATAACAAATTCAAGAATGCGGCTACTCAAAGTAATGACAGAGGCAATTTTTAACCATTGTTCCGGTAGAAGGCGAACCAATTCCGCGCCGATTTATTATTTTTGAGCCTTCCAAATTGGAGATTGTGGAGCATTAATTCTTAATCATTAAAGACACAATGTATAAAGGTATAACGCGATTCATTTGCCAGTGAGCATGAGCTCGTAAGAACCGCTATGCACAAGCAACGGCCAACGCTACTGACTTAAGAATCGTTGAACTTTACTTCATAAGGGGAGACAAGCTCAATCACCGGTTGAATTTTAGAATTGTTGTGGTGCGGAACGTTGAACAATTAGAAAAGCGTTTGGGTTTTTCATTTGTCAACTGCAAAGTGGGCAACAATTAGACGTGCGGAAGCGAGTCAAATTTCAACTATTCGGAAGCGTTGAACAATTAAGCGTAGAACATTTGTCTTATCGATTTTGAATCCGGATGCGAATATAAAGCCCACAACATTGTGGGGTTTTTTGTATGTTTTGGGAATAACGGAGGTTGGGAATTCCTTTTTCTCATTCAAAGTGGGGCAAAAATAATGTTTAAAAAGGTTATTTTGCCGCTAACTAATTAACATAACTTTGCCCGCATTGATTAATGCCTAATTTTTTAAAAGCTAATTCATAATTTCTTTGTCACTTAAAAAAAACTATTTAAAACAGACGTTTTCTATGGCTTAGCTACGTTTATTGCCCAGAATGCTATCGTTTCTTTTAAACGCCCTTATATGTCACTCGTTTTCCGACGGATGGGTACGGGGAGGTTTCCATTATTTTTTGCCCTGGTTTGCTATATTTTAATGTGGTTACTGGCTTATGTATGGAAAAGGCGTTTTTTCGCTTTTTACCACGAATGCTGCTCTTAAATAAA
>Ga0163217_1027445_pt1 | contig 20835 bp, 15 predicted proteins | sample SynspAceP_FD_185933 | JGI IMG/M metagenome (GOLD analysis project Ga0163217, IMG submission 185933) | Saline lake microbial communities from Ace Lake in Antarctica - Synechococcus sp. Ace-P (PacBio error correction) | ecosystem: Environmental > Aquatic > Non-marine Saline and Alkaline > Saline ...
TAGGTTTCCATGAGCCATATTTGCAAGGGATTAATACGAATAGGGACCTTGGGTTGGGTCATCGGCCATGATCCTTAAAGTATTGATGCTCTGCTGTACAACAGTTCCGTTGGCAATTATAAGTTGGGTCCTGGTGTTACTGGCTAAAAAGACTTTACCCGTATAGGACTAATCCAATATATATTGGCTATCGCATTTATTGGACTCTGGATTTTCGGTGATTTTTTAGATTGTGGGATAAGTTTTAACCCAAGAAGGTAAAATCCAGGTTAGAACGCCATGTTGGTTCGCTATTCTAAATTCATTTTTTTTATGCATTACCCTAGCCCTTTTTTTTTCCCAGATGGTGGGAAGTAAATATAACCCCAGTGGCAGCCTATGAAATATGGGATTGGGACTCCATTTTATTGGGATTGGGCTTCGCGTAAATTGTCCTTGGTGCATCAGGAATTTCCTTCGGGCACAGATACGGCATCGTGAGTTATGGATATTTTTTAAATTTTAGCATACCTATTGCATACTATGGGGGAGTTTGGTATCTCTCCGGTTGGCCTTTCTTTAGCCTAGTAATACTTTGGTTCCGGCGCGTATGAATCGTTTTATGTCGGGTATGGTATTTGGCCATTGCCATTGGTCAAAAAGCAGCGGGAAACTATGGTGGGATGAATCGATAAGATTTACGAACAATATTCCTATGGGGAAGCTTCTTTTTAATCTTTACACTAGTGCCTGTGGGTGTTGATTTATATCTATAGTTTTAAATCCATTTTTCTTAAAAAACCTTATGCACGGGGTTTCGCTAATTAGCGCAAATTATAAATCAAAGCTCCTTTTCTGCTGTATGAATGGAAAGGGATGTTTTTTTTATGGCAGTTTGGCCTTCCATCGTTCCTACGTAACGTTGTAATTAACTGCCGTCGGCAATAAACAATTTTTGGACGTACTGAATCAAAAGCCTTTTCCAAATTTATTTTTTGGAGATTTGTGTCAAATAATAGGGTACGAGGATATTATAATTTTTTTTGGAAGCAGAACCAAAGGGACTGTCCTATTAATCAACCTAAACTTTCGTCGGCTAATAGATAAGTGGTTTGGTTAATTGGCAAATTTCCATTTTTGTGATGTTTCTGGGCAACGGGCATAATCGTGGCCATTCTTGTAGAAGCTTTGGGAGTTGTTTCGTAAGTGTGGTAATTTTTTTTGTCCGTTTTTTGATGGATCAAGGTTGCTTAATTTCTGTGTAATATGCCCTATTACTAGGGTTTCCCTTCCTGCTTTGTAAGGTGCCTATTCCCAAATATAAATTGAAATCCCAGCATAAAATCATACTAGGAATACCATGACCCTTTTATAGGATGCTTTTGTTAAAAGACCATAACCATAGAGATGATGATGGCCAATAACTGAACAATTAATTGAACGGCGTCAAAAAGAGATATTTCCGAAAAAGAAAATTTTCAGCTGCTTGGCCCACGGTCCCAATAATGGTTCATTCATCCATCGAATACTGTGTCGTAGCCGTTACTAGTAATTGGAGGCAACTGTTGTAAAGGGAAAGCGCGATAACAATATTCAAACCCAAATAAAGGTAAAAATGGTAGTTTAGGAAGACTTGAAACCAAAAACATCCCCGGAATGAATGAAAAATTAGTATAGACTTATTGGTAATACTCCCAGTTGTGCAGCAATGCTTACCGATAACCAACTCCCATCCTTTTTTAAGAACCAGACATTGCGGAAACCCAGAGTTTGTAATAGGAGGGAATATCCAAACTATGGAAGAAGCAAACGGCGCATAATTAATTGAAACCCACCTGAAAATAATAATAGCCGGATCTAAAATTAGCAGTATGAAAATAGGGACAATGCCAGAATATTAAAATCTAGACCGTAGGTCTGTTTAAGTAGAGCGCGTGGCTACTGAAAGTAAACATGGTAACAGCTCTTAGGATAGAGGCAGAAAGTCCGGCCAATTATAGCAAAACTCCATAATAGTAAAACAATAACAACCACTTTATAGTTTTGCCTTGGGAAGAAGCTCTAAAGGTCTTAACAAAAAATGGAGTAGTCCCAAAAGAATGCATATGTAATCCAGACAATGCCAAAATATGATAGGCTCCCGCATTCTTGTATATCGGTATTTATGTTCCAGCTGTATTTTCATTGGCGCGTCCAAGGAGTAAGGCTTGGATTACACCCAATTGCTTCTTCTCCACACCCAAATTTTTTCTTTTTTTAACCATTTTCAATGATGTGGCTCCTCATTTGGGCTGCCTTACCAAAGAACGGTTTTAGTAGCTGTGGATTTAAGAAATAATTATTCGATGCAAAGTTTAATCTTGATACTCTATTCCTAGATTGGAAAGTATTTTTATAATTGAATTGATGAGGGTTTAAAGGCGGTGGTAATGGGTTTGGAAGGGTAGTGAAGACCACTATTTCGTCTATCTACCCGCAATGGTGCTTTGTGGTGTCCAGGGAACATGTTAATGTATATTTACCGGAACGTTTATACTGTCCAGTAGTATTTACATGAGGGCCTTTTTAAAACAAAAAAAATACCTTTTTTTTCCCTGGAAAAAAAAAAAAATAATATTGGGATTTTAATACTTCGCGTTAATTTTTAAGTAAAGGCCCTATTCCCATTCAGGTAATGATGCGTGTAATGCTGACTACTATTTTTGGATTCATTTTAGGGGTAAGTTGTCAACATCCCAATGGCCACCCGAATAAAAGTCGCGGTCAATAAGGGCGAAAAGTACAGCGAGGGTGCTGTTTGTGGGTAAAATCTACAAATGCATCCCCCTAAAGGATTAATGAAAATTAGGGTAGGCCTATAAAGGATAAAACAAAGCGAAGGATGTAAATAATATCCAACTTAGAAATTCCACAGATTCAGGCAAAAGGTAAGTTTTCTGGTTGTGAATCTCACAACCGCATCTTACAAGATTCGCGTAGCCTTATATTAAGGCATAGTTTCCAATTAACCTTCCCTCAGAGAGGAAACTAATAAACCCCCCTAGATGAGGGGAGTGGATGAATTTTATTTCATCAACGTCTACTTGACCACTAAGCTACGGTGGTTTATATTGTTCTTTCTTCTGGAGGTCAAAGAAAAGGAGGTCGCCCTTACTAATGGTCTTTAAGTTTATTTTTCCAAACTTCCTCTGCCATTGATAAGAGGCCTCCTGGGCAGCTTGAATATCGTGGTTCCCCAAAGGCTACAACATATAGCAAACCGGAACACATCCACTATCCGTAGTGCCCGCAAATTTAATAGCGGACCCCAGAAATGTAAGGGCGGTATTTTATAATTTGCTCGTTCTTTTGCAGCTGGTTTTACGTAATAGTCTCACCGGGCCAAGAGGGGTTTCAGCGTTATTCAGCAGGTATTTCCGAGGCCTCTACGGTTAATTTTCTGCTTCACGATGGAGCCGTTTTTTTCGTTGGCCGCACCGCAGCCAACTAGGGAAATAATTGGAAATAAAGAAAAAAAATCTTTGAATCATACCAGTTAAAGTTAGTGCTCTGGATATATCAAATTTAGATAAAGTTAATTTAAAATCCGTAGTTTTTTTGGGAAAACCCTTGGCAATGGCGTTATAGGTTAAATGGGGAATATTGCATTATTCAAACAACGTAATTTGGTGCTGTATTTATTGTCAAACGGGGCCCTAAAAATTAATTTGATGAATAGATTCACGTTTGTTAAATTATATATAAAAGTTAAAGTTAATGGGAAACAAGTTAAAATTGGGATTCGTGAAATTTTTTTGGACCATGTTTGGCACTCCTCGACAATTGAAGAGGCCGCTTTTTCCACGTGGCGCCCTTGCCCTCCTAGTTTTTTTTCCAATTCGTAGTAGGCCTCATAAAACTGCTTTTTTTTCTATCTGGGCCTTTCAGTATTTTAGGCTATTCCGTGCGTAAGGTTTTCGGTCCCTTTCAAATCGTTTTGGGATCAATTCTTTAACAACCTCCCTTATCCATTATTAAATTACTAGGGAGAATGAATTTAAGGGTAATGATTCTGTTTGCAATCTGGTAAGTATCCAATTGCACGATAGCAGACCACTTGGGGAATATTTAAATAATGCGGTCTCAGGTGGCGGTTGCCGCATGTCCAAAAAAGCGCATAGGATAGGCTTAATAAATCCATATGTTTTATTGGCAATTAAACTTAACTTGGGAAGATTTTTCAAAGGGCTGGTAGGAATCTAAGGTCCAAACTGGGTGCCCCGGCAATTACAAATTGATATTAGAAATGAATTTTGTCACCGATAACATGAGGGTGAGCATTTTTTGAACTTCCTGTTTCCTACTTTCCCGGTAAAGGGCATTATTGGTTTTTGTTAAATTCCAAATTATTGTCCTCCTAAAAATTTTTATCCGAGGTTCTGGAATGATTCCCTATGGCATGCATAAGTGGATGTCCCACAAAATTAACAAGGATAGTGGGTGCTTTTTTTCATAAAATTCCTTTTTTCAAAAGGGAGAATTACATGCATACATCAATATCTCTTTTAATTTAATGAATTCTTCCTTCCCTTGAGGCCATAATTTGGGGAGAAATGTAATAATTGTCCTAAAGCCCTTCTTTTTGGCCCACGAGGCAATTCTAAAGATTAAACCCGAATAGTCGATAAAGACATTACAAATCAGGCTTAAATTGACGATATCCCTCTTTACAGAAGTCAATATTTAAAAGATTTGGTAATATTGGTGATTACCTCCAAGGAAACCCATAAAGCGCCAATTTCCTTGTAAGCTTTACCAAGATGCGCCTGCTGCCTGCAAATTAAATCGCCTCCCTCAAAACGATGTTGGCTTCAAGTATCTTAGTCTTAAGGGGCTTGTTATGACGTTTGAGCCATGCAGGGTCGCCAGATGCCTCCAGCGATGAAATGTTAATATTGTCATCCTTTTAGTTTTTGAATGGTTTTATGCCAATTGCCACGTTTTATACCTTGAATAATCTAAAAAACCTTGTAATACAGATTAACAATCGCCGTAGGAGAGTGCAATCATAACGCCTCTAGCCTATAATCTCTGCGGTATGTTTAAAAAACCAAAAAAAAGGCAATGAGGTTTAAATGGCTCCAAGTGCCAATAAACTTTCCTAATATGCCCCTGTTGAACAGCTGCATTGTATGTTTTCGAATTATACAGGTCGGACCAAATATGAGAATATATAATAATGTTCCAACCTGTGTTGGCAATGACCCCTACTACAAATCCTATAAGTATTTCTTTTTAATCATTTAGTTTCCCAGTTGTTAATATTTTGAATGACTGGTGTGCGGGTTAAATCAAATTGGGTCGGACAACTGAGACATAACCCTGCGACAAGGCGTATTCATCGGTGCCTCGCCTTTGGTCGCAACAGTTCAAACTCATCCGGTAAGCAATAATATTCCTTGCCATTTGGATTGGTTCTTTTGTCAAATTTTTTCTTCCAATTGGCCGTGCTAATCTTTAATGCCTTTAGGGGAGTAGTATTGGTTTTTCGGTATTTAACGTTTAGACTACAACCGTTAGGGATAACATTTTTGGGCCTCTTTAACATTTTTTTGAAATGGGTTCTTTTGAGCTCAAAGTTGGCATTCCAAAGATATCACAAAGCGAGAAACCAATGGCCGGAATCCCTTCCGATTCCCTGCTTCGATGGCATGCCTCATGGTTCCCGAATTATATGACGTTGATAGATGAATTGGATCCATGGTGTTGATTCCCACTGACACATAAATCTTCGGCTTCTGTCCAAGAGTTCCTGAAGGCCTAAGTTTTTATCACAGTCTGCAGGAGTTTCGCTGCAAAACTAATATTCTTTCTTCTTGCACCATTTCTATATCTAACGGTAAAGCTTTTTAATATACAGGGTAATATCAATAGTTCTCGCATGTCCCATTCCAGACTGCGGACTGTCAGGAGCTACTACGACTACCTCTCCAATTTCCATCCATAAATCGTATCAATGCCCTTGCCGGGAGCTGTAATACGTCCGTCATTAGTGACTAGGATCAAAGGTTTACCCCCCCCCCTCGCCATAGTATATAATTTTATGTAGCCAAAAAATACGTTTTTAAATCTATTATCGCTTTTACCCCACAAGAGGAACGTAATGTTGATATTTGTTCGGATTTATTGAATTTCAGAACAGTGACAACTTTGTCAGTGGTCGGTGTAATAGATATTTCACAACAAGATGTAATGTCATATAGGTATTAGATATGGCACGAATTTTTTCGTTATCTTAGGGTAATCTGCCAATAAAGGTCACATTTAAAAGGCAAAAACTTGGATGGCACTCAGTCGTTTGATTAATTTAGGTGTTTGCCTTAATACATCAGGGAGGGGTTTATTTTTATACTTTAGAATTTACCATCCAAATGTGGAAAATAATCAATAATTAAAATAGATGAAAAGAAATTTAGCCTACGTCCTTAATAGTAATTGCCTTGTTGCAGTAAGCTTCTTGCAAGCTACGAACAAATCATTTGAAACTGACGAATAAGGACAAGTTGTTATTGGATCTTATTACTTTATGTTTTGGAAACGTGGCCCCATTTTACCGACGCGAAGATATAACGATGTATTTTTTCGTTAGTGTTTTTGAAGGTTTTTGGATATTTTGGATCCCACAAGCGGTACTTTTTGGAAAGTGATATCCAGGAATTTGAAAATTCACAAGTTTCAGTAGATGATCCAGATCAAAAATACGGATATTTGCTTTTTTTGATATAGTTTTATCAGCGTTTACTGGAATCGAATGGAGGATGCCAAAAGTGATTTTATAAAGAGGTTCTGGACGAACGCCTTCGATTACAATGTAGATGAACTCATTGAAATTATTATGACGAACAAGGCTTATGTGGGCTTCGAAAGAATTAAAGAGCGTTGGAGAAAACAGTTGAAGTATGCTTACTCTAGGGACATACAATTCCATTTGGAACCTCAACAAGGAGACTTCTAGCGATGGCAGCAGTGATGCGTTATAAAAGTGAAGATGACCTAAGGAGATGGCTGACGATATCGCTTCTTTCCGGTCCTTTAAACACGCTGCACATCTGAAAAAGGTTGCTAGGGAATTGACAAAAAGTACCTTGGATGATTATTTCGATTTTGTGGATGACTTGGAGCGCAAGATTGGTTTGTAACAATACTGAATACCATAGTTGAGATCTTTGATCCCCATACTTATTTTTTTGCACGGACAATGACAAGTGAGGAAATTCGATACCACATGTCTGGTAAATTTTGAAAGGTATTGGTGGCCCGATTACAAAAGAAAAAAGATCAAAGACTAAAATGTTGAGGGCCTTATGGCTGGAGGACCTGGTAAGGAGAGTCGCAGTTTTTGGCGAATATGGGGTGATGAGACTTTTTGAAAGTAGGCAAAATGGGGAATCCCCCGAGTTGATATTGTTGGTATGCGTTTGGATGAAACGCCATCCAAATTTAAACAGGCCTAAAGGTACAAGGTGGACCTAACGGTTAAAAGAAGTAGATGGTTCCACGGTTAAGTTATTTCCCTGATAGGATGTTAAGTTGAATTGGAGGAATCATACGCCAAATCGGCTTCCATAATTAAGGGCAATTCAGAAGTAATGGACTTATTATTTTACCCAAAATTTTACTAGATTTTGAGGACTTATAATGAAAGAATGCAGCTACCGACGTAGCCCAAGAAGTTTGAAAGATTAAAACAACAGGAGCCGAAGGCCTAATTTTAGATCTTCGTGTAAGGCGGTGGGTCTCTAAAAACGGTAGTTGAATAGTGGCTGGACTTTTTATTAAGGACGGTCAATTGTACAGGTTAGTCTAGGATAAAAAACCAGAGGTTTTATAAACGATAAGGACGACCGCATTCAGTGGGACGGTTCCGTTGAATTTTACGTCAATGATTATCCGCTTCTGCTTCTGAGATATTGGCTGCAGCCCATGCAGGATTATAAGAGGGGGTGGTTATTGGTAGTAACAAACCTTTGGTAAAGGGTAGCGGTTCAAAATGTTATCCTTTAGGAATATAGTTAGAAGCAATGAAGCAAATGGGTGATCCTGGGAGCTATAAAACTTACACCCAGAAATTCTATAGAATTAATGGGGGGTCTACCCAATTGGGAAGGTGTTTAAAGTGATGTGGTTGTGCAGATCGTTACAGTTATATCGACCTGGCTTGGGGAAAGGGATCAGGAAAAATCTTTGAGCTGGGATAGAGATTTCCCCAGCAGAGATTTACTCTTTGGCGACGGTTTAATATTGCTTATTGAAGCTACCATTGGCAAGCAGTACTAAAAAGATGGCTCATAACAATCAGATAAAAGTGATCGAGGAAAAATGCACAATGGATAAAGCACAGAATAGAAAATAGTGGTTTTCTTTTTAAAATATGCCGATTTTAAGATAGAGCGCTAGAGCTGGATAGGAAAACGGCCAACGTATGTTTAAAACTAACGGATTACGAATCACCCTAACATTCGAATCCCTGAAATATGATACAAGAGTTTATTTACCAAGAGATTTCAATTTTAGGGAAAAAGAGAACGATGGCACAAGGATTTGGCCAAGGACGTAATATGTGGCAAGAGGCCGTTAATGTGTTAGCAGGGATTTGAAAATGATATATATAAAAATGCAATTGGCAAAGTGTAAAGGGATAATTGTAATATTGATTATAAGTTAAAACTGGCTCTAAGAGCAGGTTTTTTTATGACATTAATTTTGTAAATACTTATTACCCAATAAAAGAAAATTAACGTACAAAATTTAATTCACCTTAGCCTCTGGCATTTCACACAGGATTTTAATTTTTTTTCCATCTTGTTTGTAATGTAAAAAATTAAAAACTAGATGAAATCGTTACCACCCAACTCTCTGCATAAACCTTAATGCTTTTTGCCTTAATTGAAGTCGCGAACGGGTTACTGCATATTTTTTTGTTTTCAAACGAACGTTGAGTAAACCTATAAGGGATGGCTTTTTATTGTTTAATTAGCAATAGAGTCAAGGTCGTGGGATATATAGTTATGAACTACAAGAGAGCATAGAACATCCTACTTTGTTTTCTGGCCCAGTCGGGCGTTTTCGCAAACCATTTTTCTGAGCTGGCTGTTCCTGGTACGCTTCTTCAAAAGTTGAAAAATTCATAATAAGGCGGTTTCTCTTTATCCGCTTCATCTATTGCCAACTGCCAATAATTTCGCAATCATATTTGGGGGTTCCCCTATTCATTCCTCACGTCTATGCTGAGTGGATAGACTTTCCTTTTTAATCTGTTCTTATAATCCCGAAAACCAGACTCTGTCTCCATTTGTCCAAATGTCGCCTTTTATTCCTCAGTGGCATAAGAAGGCCTCTATTAAAGGATCTATAAAATGGCTATCAAGGACAGTCTCTTTGTTTATATCCCCTAAGTTCCTAAAGAATATGGTCATATCAGTTTCCGTTAATTGGTAGGCTTTATCTTGCAGCCTGTTCCAAGAGTTCGATGTCTTTTATCTTCTTCAAAAAGACCAATTTGGACTTCTCATAGAACAAATTATTTTCTTGATTAATTAAGCTCATATTCCTTTAAAAATTTCTTCAAGGGAGTCTGCTCCGCAATTAGTGAAAAATGTGCATTGGCCAGTTTATACAGTTCCATAAGCCGATATTTATTTGATTGCCATAGTCGGTACGCTATGTGTCCGGTCTGTAGTGTTGGGATTGTCCAACCCTCATGCATAACCTTCCAGCCATCCGTATGGTCCATAGTCTATGGTTGAGAACCAGAATTGACATATTTGTCCGTAATTCATAACTCATGTACAAACCTACAACGCTGCAGTGGAATAATCATATCCAGGGTACTTTCGGGCCACTCCCTAAAAAACGAATATAAGTTTTGACTTTTGTTCCGCACAATGTGGGGAAAGAAATGACGAATAGTGTAATCAGTGATATTCTTTAGGGTCCTTTATATCTTGTCTTGCGGAGAAATTTCAAAATTTCCAAAGCGTAAAAAGCGTGCTAACTCGCAAAACCATCGGCTCCTTTTTCATAGGCTTGATTACGTTATATAGCACGTCACGTAAGCACTTGATGCTCCGGTAAGCCAGGGAAGAAGTGCTCTTGTAAGTGGGTACGCCTAGGTGGGTACATGGCTTCACTGCACAATAATTCCCGTTATTGGAAGAGCGCAATACGCCAGGACATCGCAGTTCTGGAATACACGCGCTCTCTTACACTCGTCCATTGTTTAATCGTTGTGGTTATTACTTCCACATAAATTAATAGCCTCTGCCATCGCACTGTCCCTGCCCAATTGCCAAATGGGTGGGCCACCGTAGCACATAGCATCAAGAGGATGCGTATCACGGTAAAGAAGAAGCGGTCACGGTAAAAAATATATTTGAAATCTAACGGCCCCTCCCGACTAAGTCGTCTTTGGTTTAACCCAAATCCAGAGCCAATTCACTGGAAGAGTGAATTATACTGGTGATGTTTAGATATGGAATGGAGTTGCAAAGAATAGGCAGCTTGCAACACCTGTCTTCTTGTAATTTTCCAAAATAAAGCGTCTGCACCGGAAGTTCGTATTAAAAGTATCCTTAACATTGAGATTCATACGATGCCTTAGTCTATTATTGAGTTCCATTTTTCACTTCTTCTAGCAACCTGCCTTTAAATAGGAGCATACCGGCTACAGCCTTGTATCCTTCTTGTCACATTGCTCAAAGGTCCTCTACAAGTTTCTTTCCATATCCATGACTCTTAGCTTTTTAAAGGGTAACTTCTGAATAGTTAAATGCATCTTTTTCATTATACTAACTTTATGTTATGCAAATGGCTAACTTCATCAATAATGGCCATGGTGAATTTCAGGTTATCCCTTATCGTGATTGTACTTTTAAATTAGCTGTTTTTAAATTGTTACCATTTATTTAGTTCTTTTTGGGTAGGATTCTTAGTCTTTTAGTATCCAGACGTTATACGTTGGAAAATAGCGTTTTCCTTGATACATCCCAATACGTAATTCTTGGGCATGGCTATATCATTTCCCGTCAAAACAATGAATGGAAGGTTAAATGCGATTCCAGCCAATCTTTAAAGAACTGCGTTTAAATGCTCTTTTTTGCACCATAAATAGTTATTGGTGAAGGTTTGGCCATAACACTACATCTTCTTTTCTAATTAATGGGCATTAGGTAACATTGAGATGAAAGTCGCGAAAACACCATTATTATTTTTGATCTATTAATATAAACCACGGCGTTCCTCCGTTGGTAAATTTTATCATGACCTTAGATATATTGTTGGAACTTTCGTCGCCGGAAAATGGCCAAAGGGGATTTTTAGAATCGTATTGTTTTTGGTTCCAGTATCTTGGTCATAGGTGTTGGTGTCATGTCTCTTCAAAAACGGCATGAATGCTCAAAAAAACAATATTTGGTGCCTTTTAAAGCAGTAACATTTCCTTAAAGCGCGGGAATTCCCTCTACTAGGCATCCTTGGCACCAACTTTGAAAACAATAATAACCTTGATTTTCCCTGAAAAATCGGACAATTTAATAGCCTTGGTGATATTCGCCATTGGCATCTACCATTTTTTACCCCAAATTCAAGAGCTTTAAAAATATCTTTGTCATCCAAAGTGCTATCACTGCCATTTAATAATGTCCTTTCCAGTTTTGTTTAATACAAATTCTATTAAGTTGGAGGAATGCATTTATAGAATCTGTTTTAAATTCTTACACGACGAAGTGCAATCACGCTTTACTTTTTTAAGTTTATCGGCATGCATTTTTCGGAGCTGCTCAACTTTGGGTTAATAAACGCACTATCCAGTACCCTGACTGATTGTTTCTATAGTAATCCTGATGATATTCTTCAGCTTCGTAAAATGTTTCCAAATTGGACTAATTTCGGTACAATTGGTCCGTCATAGTAGGATGGCCACTTCCTATACCAAGCTGCAATTTTTTGGGCGTTATCGTGATAATATATGACTGAACGATATTGTGTCCAGCGTCCTGCTCCTTGGTCGGTTTAAGGTGTTGGGTCGTGCTGGTCATGAAAACGACAAGAATAATCCTCATAGGGATAATATTGGGCGTCAAATTTTAGCTGTATCACTTCTGCATGGCCAGTGAGTCAGACACACTTCCTATAAGTGGTTTCCCGGTGCATCCCCCCGTATATCCTCGAAATTATTTTTTTCTAACCATTTATTTCCTGAAAAATGCTTCCACGCACCAAAAGCATTCCACCTCCGCACGTGGGCGTTTCTAATTTTTATTTTTTCAATATGGTTACTCTTTTCTTTTATATTTCATGATTCTGAATTAATACAATAGCGCATCCCCACCTGGTTCTGGTCCGTCCGGGGAATTACAGCCCTAAATGGCCATCACAGGTATTGCACATTACTTCTACTCTTAACCATACCAAAAGAGGAGTCTTTATGATATTTAAATGGCAATTTTCTTTTAATGGGTTGAGTAAAACTGGGCCAACCTGTTTCGGATGAAATTTTTATAGTAGAATCGAACAAAGAGTGGTCCACAGCAATAATGCAAACTATATTCCCTGCATCATGGGTGCTTGCAAAGTGGCTCCGGTATGTTGTGCTTCCAGTTCCTTTCTTTCTGGCATCTAAATTGTTCGGGTGTTAGCAGTTGTCTCCATTCTTCCTCTGTTTTTCTCAACTCTTTTATCAGGTTGTGGATTGCCCTTAACACATGAAGTTGATAATATCTTTCCAAGTCAACATATTATATCTTTTATTTTTTAATGTTTAAATAGTAATCGCTATGAAGGCTAAGTGGGTTTTTAGGAATTTGGTGTTATCGAATAATCGGTTCCAATAAGATTTTTATGTGTCTCTTATTGTCGCGCGTAAAAACCTATAACTTACTAAGGGCCTCAGAGCCCGTTTGGTTACTTTGATTTTAATATTTACAACATGAATACAATATAGGGAAAAAAAGGGCCATTTATACTCGGTGTTACTCGGTTTGTGGTGGTTCTATTTTTGGATGTTTGAAAATTTCTATACCCTGCTCCCGTATTCCCTTCCTGAAGGGGCAGGGCATAGAACTGAAATACAACTTTTAAATGGGCTGGTTTCTACGACAAGGAGATATGAAAAACACACCATTTTGGCCCTGTCGTATAATGAAGTGTAGAACAGGCTGAATGGGTGGCTATATTTTGGATAGGACGCAATCTTGACAAAAAGATGATAGAATAAAGGCCTTTTTGTTGGAAGATCCTAAGGTTAGGACCAAGTTCTGCTGTGGAGAAATTATAAGGTTCGGATACGATAGGGGCATTTAATGTCCTGGGGGAGATCGCAGGTTTCACGGAAACGCAATACAATGAAACTTCTATACGAAGTAATATTAAGCCCCAGGATGGGATTTTTAACGCGGAATTTGGAATCGCTTAGAAAAGCAAGTGCGGTATTGGGCCAAAAAGATGGTCCATTGTTCGTTTGTTTAACCCGCGGGAGTTTTGGAAAAAGGTTTGCCCAGCATAGGAGAAGAGGATGGTTGCAGTCTCCAAAATTTTACTATAAATTATTGCCGCAAAGGCAATGGGTAGGCGTCTCAAATCATTGCAATTTCTTTTCCCGCACAGGGAAGATATGGGGAGAACTGGGATCATTTGTGGTCTCGGTTGATGATTGGAAAAAAGGACAGGAAATCGATTTCTTTCTAATTTGCCTGATGATCAAGAAGATTTTTTGGAAGCCAGCATAACTACCAGCGGTTGGAAATTTAGGTCAAGTTCATTTAGCTATTCGCATCCAATTTTAAAAAAAAAATGAATCAATAATGCTGTGAAAAAACAGTAAAGCCAAGACCTCCGTAACTAAGAAGGGTAGTGGTATTCCTATGGTGGAAGAATATCCTGTTACCATGCCAATGTTTCAAAACCTAGTGGTACAAAGAATTGAGAATACACCATTAGCCGTCATACGACTAAAGTCGTTTTTCTGGCGCTCGGATAAATACACTAACCGTATAGTAAAGGGTAAAAAAAGAACAATAAACCGTAGCAGTGCCAATGAATCCCATTTCCTCACCTACGGTGCTAAATATGTAATCCTGTGTGTTGTTCGGTAAGCAAATTCGCCTTTGGTACAGTGTACCCCTCTAAAAATCCTTCCATGAAAAGCCTCCAGATTCAATGGCTTTTCAGATTGAATAGGTTGGTTGTAACTATTGTTTTTTCGTATCTCTTCCAATTTATTGGGTCTTTTTCCAATGAAGCCAAAAGACTGAATCGGTCCTCTGTGCGCTGTTCAAAAACGGAATTAAAAACGACATTAACCGATAGGAGGAGAATAGTACGATAGCTACGTAAAATACAGGGAAACCGGGATTATGGGAACCTTGAAACGACGGTTTTTTTCAAATAATAGGAATAAAGCTTTATAAGAAGTCTAGGATTATGGCTACACCAAATGGTGCAAACATAAGGGTGAAAATAAATATTAGAATAACCATAATGCACTACCCCAAATAGAAAAAGTGGAAAGGCCTTCCCTAAATATAACGAAGATAAGTGGCAAAGAAGACAAAGGCACTTTCCTGATTCTGGTTGTGGAATAATTAAAAAAGCGGGAATCACACAAAATCAATTTTGAAATCATTTGATCCTTTGGCGCTTAATGTCTGTCTGTACATATCGCTCCAGTATTTTTTGCAGTGCTAGTGCAGTGGCAACTTTTGCGAACTTCGGATGGCTGTAAATTGAAAAACCCAACGATCGTACAATGAGGTAGCCCCTGCATAGTTTTATCCAATACAAATAAACCAATTCATAGGGCGAGGGCAATAATGTTAGAATAAACTGGAAAATCCGTTCGTTAGAAATTAGCTTTCTAATGCCATAATTACAATGGCGACTGCATCTTGTTCGCTATACAAAGAATAATTGTTTCCCATGTAATGCTGCAAAATGAATAAGAGGGGTGTCCTCTGTGAAGGTGCTGGAATAAATATTTATCCAACGCAATAAAAACTAAGGAAATGTAGATTAGTACGCTAAACCAAGATCCAAACGATTTAGGACACTTTTAACCAGACACGCTTTCATTTAATTTTAAAGGGTTGTCCACTATAGGGTTGCATATTCGCTCCAGTGTTTGTTTCCAACATTTTTTTTCTCCAGATCCACACGGGTAAGTTCTCTGCTTAAAGGTAATTTTTCTATCATAAGGAGGCATGTGTCCGCATAGCGGGAACATAAAAATTCCATTTTCTATTAACTGCATGGCAATTTTAGATTGTCCAACTGGCAAAAGCCAAAAAAAACGGAATTGGTCTTTGTCATTTGTGTGGCGAACGCCATCCAATTCTGTATACATTTTCTACGTTTCCTGTTTTTTGCCGGCAAACTCATGCTTTTAACCTGAGACGGCTTTTGCCGTTCCTCTTTTTTATACACTTCGCATCCCCTGAACTACCGGTAATATTTTTTGTCAATTTTGTGGTATGATTTTTGCTTCCGTAAATTCGGAATTACTGACTATTTTCATTTCCGATGTTTTGAGTACATGGCGGCGTAAAATAAATGACCTCATCAATTGGCATAGGGCGGTCATGTTTGGGCCATTGTTATTGGGGTAACTTCCCCCCTCTCCTTGACACAATGGAATTTTGATATTAATAGTTGAGGAGGACGCATCTATTCTCGCTTTATAGACACGGTCGAGTATTCACTTATTTTGGATTCTTCCGGGTCTCCCGGTAGGGAGGTCCATAGCCTAAAATGTACCCAAATCCAAACTTTTCATTGCTTTTCCATACCTCTGACCTTCTCCTGAGGTAGGAACTGATTCATAGATTTTTACGAAAATGCAATCCGCGAAGTAGGCCATTACAACGGGAAAGGTTATTCTGAATTCAAATTTCCTGTTCCACCACCCGCAAATGGCATCCTCTTTTCCTGCGGCCAACATAAAAGCCGTTGTAACATTGAATCGTGGTTTTCTGGGGTAATTGCGCTTCTGAAGCGCTACGAGGGCATTGAGAGTCCCTTAAAGGGGACCCAGGGGATTGTAAAGCCAATAGGGAACAGGTCAAAAGTTGGTTTTGATACTAGTGTCATAATCGGTAAATTTACTGTAGTTCCATGCGCACCTTTCCTACCCATAAAAGTGCGGGGTCATAGGTTGGACGCAGCAAATTAGGCAATATTTTCGGAGGCCGGTGGCCGGCTTCAATGGCAACTCCCCTCCCAAAATGTTTCCGGTTCATCAGTTTTTCTTCCATATTCTTGAGTAACTTATCTATGGTTACGGAAATCTGTTTTCCCTGCTCAGGTATTGTAATCCACGGTACCACTCTTATAAGGTCCCTATATCCTGTTAAATCGATCCTTCTGATCATTTACTCCTTTCCGTCCCCTAAGGATGGCTCTGTATTCTTTTCGTACCAGTGCTTTTATTCCCAGCCCGCAATGATTGGGTTTTCGTTGCAAATAATCCCATCATTTACTTGCACTATGTACCTAAAACGTGGCGCACTATTCGGGTCGTCCATATCTCAATGAACTTTTTCGATAAGACCACCCTTCAATATTCGTCTCATTTTTTGGGCGTTGAAGCCGACCGAAAATCCTCCTTGAAAGATTGAAGTACCAAAACACGGAAGGAAGTCTAGAGGAGAATAGACCCTCGCCTTTTTTAACCGTGGGACACAAACCTTTCTTTATCTATTCCACAGTAAGCCTAGCCAAAACTCAATGGTGTCCAAAGCGCTTACACTCCCCTTGGGATAAGCATAAGAAGACGTCATATGGCGGCTGGTTGCCAACTAAAGAAGTTCTCCATTTCTATCGTATATATAGCCCACCTCTCTGGATAGTCAATAAACTTGCTTTTATGGCGGGAATCTTCCAATAGCTTTTGATTAGGAGAAAAACCTAAAAAATCTGTAGATAAGACAACTACCGATAAAGTTATCCAACCAGTAATATACATAGAAGAATAATAAGATTTTTCTCATCTTTTTTAAACACTAACCAAGCTGATACTTAGCAGCAACACAAAATTAAGCTTGCAATTCCGATAGTTAAAAACTTTCCTCAAAATTAACAAGTGTAACTTTCCTATGCTGTGAAAAATTCTAGAGTGAAGAAAACAAAATGAGGTATTACTATTAATGAACGTTAAAACATGTAATTTGTTGTGGCTCTAGTGGTAATTGGTTAGTTTAAATTTTGAAATTCAAAATTCACTCCAAAACAAAAACCGCATGAATGGTTCCTTAAAATAATAAGCAATAGTTTTACTCGCCGGCTGCGGCGTGTAGAGCAACGGTATCCGAAAATAGGTCGAAAGTTATAAAACCAAGTAAAAGACTTATAGAAGAACAGTTGCCTTCTTTCCTTAATGGGATACCAGATAACGGAATAGAAACACCATTCGGGTGGATATATCCAAAAAAATTTGAGTTTTAATTAAAAACTAAGTACCTGTTACCAAAGATTTAATAGTACAAATCTAAATATATTAACATACGAGTACGCTATTGCGAATCATTGCATTGGTCTTGGCTCTAATTCAATTATTTCTTCCCGTTGACATTGTCCAATATATAAATGCTTTTAACAGCGCCATATTGTTCAAATAGCTTAATAGTCTATACTGTAAGAACTATTGTGAGTTTTGTTCAGAATCAAATTTCTTGATGAAGCCAATCGGAATATCTTCCGGGGAAGGATGCTGGATACTTGGCAACCAGTTTTACTATGGTATCCCCATAACTTTTTAGAGGGACCAATCTTTCTATGTCCGACAGTTGTCAGTGTTTATAGATCTTAGTATCCCAAACTAATGAACCATAATGGTTGTGTTTCTTTATTTGGCGTGATCCTAGAATTTCGTATTCAGGATGCTTTTGTTACCGTTGCAAAATGATTGGATGTATTTTCAACTATTCCAAGGATACCATTGGCGGTAATTAAACCCCATGTCAGGTTTAATCCCCATCTACACTTCCTTTGTTGATAGGTAATATAATGCGGAAGCAATCCAATCCGTTCTTTATTACTTGGGAAGTTTATGACCTGGTAACCTATATAGCAGTATCTCAGTTGCATGATCTTTCCTTTTTTCATAAAAAGAAGGGAGCGTAAAGCTTTGTTTGCCTCTACCAATTTTTTATTTTCCTCGTCTAATCCAAAAAGGTGGTTTATGTTGCGCCTTGTGGTTTTATAGAATGAACGGTAATACCAATTAGGAGGAATTAAAAGTATTTTGAACCGTGGTAGGAAAGAGAACTGCTACCTGTCAAGCGCCAAGGATATTGTCCAACAAGAAAAGATAGAGCAAGAAATTATTTACTATCTTAATAATAAAGTTATAATCGGCTGCAATTCACCTTGAAATTTGTTATGTAAAAACTTAATTGACTTATCGTAATTATAAAGGAATAAAGCCATGTGTGCTAATTCGTTTGCCATAAATTTGTAGCTAGTTCTGGAGCTATGTATTAAATAAATTACTAGATTTAATATCTACTTGTTAATCGCTCTAAAGTTTTTAAAGCAATTCCGGTAAACTTTACAACTGACCTTAAAAGGATCTTCCGCAATATAATACGGGCAAATCTGTTTTTTTGGGACAAACAGTCTGTGAGCCCCCTTAGCAATAGAACCACCAGCCCGAGCTAGATATACTACCTTGTATTGGAAATGTCAGCAAGCCAGTTTATCTGGAGGTTTGTGATAAAGGGTTCATGACGGCAACTCTTCTACCCTATAAGATAAGATTTGTCAAGCGGCCTTAACTAATTTCCGGAAATAGGAAATGGAAACTTGTTTCGGCTTTTCCGTTTAAAAGAATCTCTACTCCTGAACCGACATTTCATCCGGTGGGGTCTGTAAAGGCTCTTCCGTGCCGAACCAATTGTAGATCTTATATTCCTCACCAGTAGATCTCCCCAAACGTATAAGTTGTTTGTGTACGCCATGTAAAGTAGATAATATCTTGGTAAACTACAATCACCTGCAATCTTAACCGAATTTGTCCGCAGACGATTCCCGCAGACCCCAAAGGCGATTTACAGCAAACTTTTACCGGTAGTACCAGACCCCCTATATCAACGATCATACGTTACCCTCTGGGTGCAATTAATCCAGCCTATGCCTATTGCAGCGGCCATGGTTCTGAATAAGATAATACCTCTTTTTCCGTATACATCGTTGCGGACCTCATCCTTAACGGCGCGCATTTCACACCTCGTAATGCCCGAAGGGGATACAAATAACCAATCTAAAGTGCTGGCGGAAACCATTTTTTCTTAAGCAGGAAATTCTTGATAAAACATCATTAAGCATCTTTTCAGAGCATCACCAAAATCTGCAATTACACCCCATCTTTAGAGGGCCGTATGGTTTAATAGTTTTCATGGGGTCTTTCTGCATCATACTGGCTTCCTTACCTACGGCAATGATTTTACCACTTATATTCTGTCCGAGCTACAAATGATGGACTAGTCTACGCACCACTTTTGTCGTTGTGAATGAGACGGAGGTAGTTTAGCAGTACATAAGTAATTGACCCTCTCCACGGTTAAGAAAATCAAAGAATACCCATTTGATGTTGTTATATTTTCGGATTAACAGTCCAGTTTGATCGTTAAATAAGTAATAAAATTACCATGTTTAAATGACGGTGTGCCAGTCATCTACCAATGGCAATTCCTTTTCCGTTACATATCCCACTAGTTTGGTCCTTAATAGAACCTCCGGTTGTATCGCTGAGTTACCCCGTTTTTATGCGCAATTTCTACACAATCCGGAAAAGGAAGAAAAGGCCGTCAACTGGCCAATACGGAGTGACGCACATTTAGGTAAATTAAAGGATTGGGACCCTTTGTGCTACTAGCTTGGTTTAGATGCCGTCACGCGTGAAGTATTTGCCCGGTTCCACTGGCGCATAATTGTTCTGTGTTGTCATTGCCCGAATAAATCGGTATTCACTTATCGTGTGTTTTGCCATAGCTTAGAGAGCGAAATATTAGAGCACTCGTTCCACCATTCCCTGGTCCGTTGGTTTTTGTCTGTGGCATTGGCTCAGGTCTTGAAATTCATCCTGTTCCTTGTCATAGCCTTTCCTGAAACCAGAACCCAGGCCATTTAGACATGTTCTAACGGTCAATTTTAGGAAGTTCATACCTGTTTCTGGACTAAGGAAGTATCTATTCTTCCTTTCCTTTTAAAATATCCAGGGCTACAGGAGTATAGCTTGGCGCTATTACCCACTAATCACAGAAAGAGATTATGTAATCTTCTTCAGGCGTGTAGTTTGCTATTTCCAACGTATGCTGATTCAAGACCCCTCCAAATATGCAGATACGGGATCGCCAGCCAAGAGCATCTATATAACAGGCCTGGTGAAGTTGTTTGCTCTAGTTTGCTAGGAAACGCACGCGTTGGGTTATGATTTAAAAATGGCGAAAGGTAGGTGCGTACCTTCTTGGAATGCTTGGATAAAGGTTAAACCGCGTGCCATCCACATCCAATATAATTGATATAGGAAAGTTCTTTCGTGAAGTTTGTGGAACATGGGTGTTACCTTCGCTACAAAAGAAAAATCACTTTTGATGGGGGTTTTCAACCAAAAACGCGCAACAACTGCCCGTAACGGTTTTAACTTAATTTAAAGCCCGCTTCTTCATTGATCTTATTAAAATAATTAAATAATGGCGGAATCGTATGTGAGGAAACATTGAAGAACTATGTAGAAAACGTCTGCGGTCATTACCATGTGAGTGCGGTTCTTGCCTTATTAGTTATCATTTTCCAAGAACTATCGTCGTAGTCGGTCATAGGGAGGAA
>Ga0163217_1044553_pt1 | contig 20818 bp, 10 predicted proteins | sample SynspAceP_FD_185933 | JGI IMG/M metagenome (GOLD analysis project Ga0163217, IMG submission 185933) | Saline lake microbial communities from Ace Lake in Antarctica - Synechococcus sp. Ace-P (PacBio error correction) | ecosystem: Environmental > Aquatic > Non-marine Saline and Alkaline > Saline ...
ATACGAGAAAAGAATAAAGGGGGGGAAGGAGGGAAGGGGGGGGAAAAAAAATTTTTAGAAAACCTTCCCAAAAAAATAAGTTTTTTTTCCCCCCCCGGTCCCCCCCAAAAAAACCCAAAATGGTCGGGCCATTTTTTTTCCCCCCCAAAAAATTTCAATATTTCCCCCCCTTCAATTTTGGGAAAGGACCATTTTGGGGAATTAAAATCGTTTCGGCCTCAAATTTTTTTTGCTAATCCCGTTATTTAAAGGCATGACATATGTTTTGGGGCTTGCCACGGGTTTGCAGTAAAAAAATTTTGCCCAAACGGAAAGGATATTTATCAAATCCGAAGCCACCATTTAAAGGGGGTCCATTTTTACCAAATGGGAAGCCGCTATGTGGCTGTAAACGGGGTTTTTTTTATTCTTCGTAAGAGAAGGTTTTTTGTTCACCCTCCTGGAACATCTGACTTTTCATATTGGCCAAAATTTCGCCTTCCCAAAAAACGGACTTTTGATAGAAAAATAAATGCTCTTTTCAGCATTTGCATCCAAAAATTTAAATAAGAGATGTACTTTCATGAATAATTGAGTTTTTTGGGTAAATCTGTTTAGTTTCTAGTAATACTTCGATAAGATTTTATTGTTATTTTTGGGCGAACTGTTTGAGAATAACAAAGTTTACGAGGAAAAGAATTACAAGCATTATTGTTACAAACAAAAATTCCTAAGATTGTTTTAGGTTATCGTTATGCAAGGGGTTTGGTGAAAATCCATTAAATCTGATAACATTATCACTTTCTCTAAATCCTTACAGTAAAGATTCAATCAAAACTTGTTTTTCATTAATTTTCAAAATAAACGAAAGGATTAATAAATGGTATGTTTTTTTTAAAATATATGTGTCTAATTATAAAGATAATCAAATTGATTAAAATGGAGGCTCCAAATGCATCAGATATCAAAGTGTTGATTAGGTCAAATTTTATTTTTTTTTATCAGGGTAGGCGTTGTTATGCTTTAATATATTCTATAGAAGCATCGAAAAAGTTCCTTCACCGTCTGATTATAGATAATTGGTTTTTGGCCTTGAGATTAATCTGTTTGTCAAAATTAGGCCTAATTATTGTGTTTTTGAAAGTCTGTAAAAAATATTTGTGCAGCATTTTTTAAGAACCCGTAAATTTTCTTCTTGCCCACTATAATTGCCGGCTGAAGATTTATGTGCAATTTAGGTTTATTTTTTTATAACATAACTGTATTAATTTGGGTTTCCTTATAAATGCCAACACTAACGGACATAGGCATTAGAGTAATTGTTGTTTTTTTTGGTTCCTTAAGGGGCGAGAAAACCAGGACTGAACTTTGCCTATTTTGGCGTGGGTCTACTGTTATGGTATAATGGTGGATTTTTTTAAATTTTTCGGACACTGAAAAAAAACTAAAATTAAAATGCATTTTATAGATTGAATTTCCTCGCGGTTAAACGCCGGGCGGTTTCCAAAATTTTAAGGAAAATTCCAAACGTTGATCTTATTAACGAATTTTTGATAATGGCCTGCCGCCAAAGTGTATTGACGAACAAATACTAAGTAGACTTGAATTTTTCTAAGTCTTAGAATGACCGTTGTTTGATGGGGTTTTGATTTATTTGATCTTGGTCACAAACCACAGGTATCTTATTATCACGGTAACCTAATCACGCCATGGAGGAATTCCGACTACGATGTTTACGGATTAATTTGAAGCGAGAAACTTAATGATAAAAGTAGGGTTTGGGTGTTTCAATTAAAAAAAGGCGCATTTAAATAATTTGAGTTTCAAAATGCAAGAGGAGATTAACAAGAGTATATTTATGTTAATAGTAACCTGAAAAGGCTAATTATTCATGAATGATATAATTATATGGATAGAAGCATATGGTGAATTAATGTAAGATCATCACTAACGAGAAAAAAGACAATTGGATTTCTCTACATGAAGCGTTTTGCGAACAGTTGCCTAAAGATAATTTCTTTAAAGGCATCCCAATCTACACGCGTAATCTTGAAAAAATTCGAAAACTTTAATGGATCTCAAGTGGAAATAAATTGGACAGGTTTATTCGCTTTAAAGTAGTGCATAAAAAAGAGGCTTAATTGGACCTTGTGGTATAAGAAAAAAAAATAAAAAAGGGTTTGGTTTTTTTTTTTTAATAAATAAGCAGGCAGATTGTGGGTTAACATCATATTTTATTGAAAAGCTTGGTCAAAAATTATCGACACGGTAGCGTTCATTTTCATCGCAATCCTTACAATGTTTTTCTTAAGTTTTTTGTAAATTCTATCTTCATTGCCTGAATTTGGCTCAGGGTACTTTAGATTCATTTATAGGGTGTTATGCAAAACCTTAGGACCTTGTAAAGGTTCCGTAAATTCCCTTGTTGGGGCAGATACTTCGGCTGAACGTTTCCATTTTTTCTCTAACAACTTGTCATTGGGTCTCCCAATTCGGCCGTACGCCTTCAAAATGGATACTGAAACTGCGTTATTGGAAAGTGGCATCTTGTTGGGGCAAACCGAAGGATTCTGAATTATTTTTATGTTTTTTAGATGGACTTTTGGGAATATGCTAATGCATATTTTTTTATTATAGTAACCAAAGCTTGGGCGAGGTTTTTAAAAAATTAACTTTATAAGAAAATTATAGTTACATTTAACAATAATAGATGGGAGTAAAATAATTTTCATAGCGCATATCACTCCCTACTTCTTACCAAAAGTTTTAACTTGGATATGGTAGACGTTGCCCCAATTGGATGATTTTTAACGCACGCACATTTCATAAGCAAAAATATGGGGATAATTTAATTTTGTGTTTATTTCCCCAAACACTATGGAGGAGCTTAAAAAGCAACATGATCTAAGAACTAGGGAAGACACAAGAGATAATGAAAATTTGCTTTGATGGAAAAGCGTTTCCCCATTTCTCTACGGCTCTTGTTTCTGAACGGAGCCTGATTTTAGTACAGTGCCTAAACTGCACAAGTGGGCAGCAATTTCAAACTTTTTTTACCAGAGTCTTACTACTGAATACAGAATTCTGATATCTTCGCTCCAAGGGCATAATTCCTACGATACAATTATTATTTAAGCAGCTGTTTTTACATGGTTGAAATCTTTTTATTTAAGAATTATGTTATCACATATTATAAACAATTCAGTGTAAGAATAATAATTGTTCTTTTGTTCACTCTATTCATTTAGGCCTTGATATTTTCTAATAAAAATACCAATGGCGCGTGCGACATTACAATAATCAAGTCAGGGTTTACACTCGCAAAATTTGTCGACCAGGATATGAGCATTCATAACCTATCCCGTTGAGCTGGAAATGAGCAAAAATTTACGCAGGAGTTGTTGAATACGGGTCAGTTTTTCTAAAATTTGGGGTTTCGTGGTTACCATAGTCCCTATTGAGGCAATGGCACCTATTTTGCCAAAGACGTTTAATTGCCGATAAAAATTAATTTATCTGCTTGAGAAGATCCGAGGATTTGGTACTGTCCGCAAATGGGACGCAATACGACAGTCTTGGTGATTTATTCAATATACTTCTGGATACAAGCAGGTTTTATAAGGACAAATACACTGCTATGGATCTCCGAAACATTTCAGGATTGGGTGGTTTAGAGGCAGTTTCTGAATCCAGGTTGTTAGTGGGGTGAATACTTTGGGGCGGTTATTTAAGCATTGAGGGTAAGCCATATACACAAAAACTGCAATGCATGAACATTACACTGCCGGATATTTTTACGGCCTTTAGGAAAAAACAACGCGTTTCGGGAGTGGTTCCTCGATAAAGTAAATCCAGGCCTATTTATCCGTGGGGAAGGACTTTAATTCTATCGCTTGAGATTTGGAATATTGCTGGTTAAAAACCATAAACAACCTTCTATTTATATAAGGAATATTGCTAAGGTAGGATTTTGGTAGTGCTAGCCGTTTGGGGCAATACGGGAAATGGTGAGGGGGAAAAAGTTTCTAGGAAAGGTCTTAATGAATAGCTGAAGGATGCTAATTCAAGAAGTCATATGAAGCCGTACTGAAGCATAGAATGCCTTTCCAAGACCTTGCCGAAGGTGTTTTTATCACATGGATTTTAGAACGAAGTGAGCTTATAGCTAACAACGCTTTACTGTTGTGAACCTAATTTTTAGAGAATGTTTGATGTGGTCATTTTTGTGTGGTTTAACTGCTTGGGAAAATTTCGATTCAGTAGTTTGGTTGTGGCTTGGTATTCCTCTGTTGTTCTATTTTTTGCTCTTTCCATGAGTACTATTTTGGGGTAGATGGCCAACTCATGAGTTTTAGGGGCTATAGATTTTGGTATAATTATAGATGGAGCGGTTATTATAGTAGAATTCATAGCCTTTCAAAATAACAGAAAAAAAGGACAATTACAATGCTTGGGGCTAAGGACCGACAGGTTGTTAGAAGAATGAATTACATTGTAATGGAGCTTCCATGAGTTGAACTCGGACTTTTTTTGGCAGTTTGATTATGCCTCATCGTAATATTATTCCATTTTATCTATTAAGTGGTGTAGAGGGCAAAATGTTTAAACCTATGGCCTTACCCGTTCAGTTTTGCATTAATAGGTGCAATGTTTTCTGTTTGCAACCTATGTTCGGTGGCGGCTCAGTTTATCAGCCTTTCTCCTATACCCAAAAAAGACATTTTTCTGTCGCCTAATGGGTTTTTTTCCTTAATAGTCCCTATTGAACCATTATTAGAATGGGCATTGAAAAAGGAAATTGGTTTTAACTATACTGTCTTTCTTTTGGCGGTTTCATTTATTTATTTACACTATGGAGGCGAATTTGTAACCTACCTAGATGAGGGGATTTTGTCAATTCAACCGTTTTAAAAACGGGTACATCTTGAGCCAGACTGTTGAAATTTACAACGAGGATAGAACGATTTTTTTTGGATAATTTTCGCGGAAGTAAAACAGGTGTTACTTAGATTGGTGCGGCAGAAGTTCTACGGACCATGTTCTATGGAAGAAAGTGTGTTATATCATCCTGAGTCCAAAAAAGAAATGGGTTTCTGCAGAGAGGTAAAGATGACTGCGATCAATTCAAGGAAGCACTGGCGGTAATCCAGGGATGGAAGTAGAATTCACCAGCTATTGAAGCTGCGCTTTAAATGAGCTTATTACTGGTGTTCGTGCAGATATTGCCGTTCAAATTTTTTGGTGAAGACTTGGAAATCCTTAATAAAAAAGGGAATGGAAATAAGAATACTGATTAAGAATGTAGATGGGGGCTGCGGATATTATGGTCGAAGAGTTGCCCGGCTTCCTCAATGAACGTAAATTTGACAGGCGCAAGATTGCTAGGTATGGCATTAATATTGCCGATCTTGAATGGTCTGATTTCATGGGGTTTTCGGTACTAACTTGGGGAGTGTTTTGAGGGTGAAAACGATTTGACCTAACTTTAAGGTGGACCAAAGTAGTAGGCAGAACATTCAATTTTAAAAAATTGTATGTTGGATATCACTTTTTCTGGTAAGATTCTTTAGAGCGAGTTGGCCAATTTTCCTATACTACTGGAGCAGCCAAGATCTCTAAGGATGATACAAAGCGCAGGATTGTGGTTGGGATTAATGTGAGGACGGGACCTTCAATGCGTTGGTGGATGATGTTCAACAGCTCATAAAGGCAATGTTGAAGCTGCATACGGTATACAATATACTTACGGAGGGCAGTTTTTGAAATCTGCAAAGTGGCCAAGGACCAGTTTAAAAATTGCGGTCCAGTAGCGTTATCCTTACCTTATTTAATGCTCTATTTTTGCATTCCGATTCTATTGGGAGGCCTGATTATTTATTCGCAATTCCGTTAGCTGGGCGTTAGGAGGCATCTTATTGCTATTTGTCAAGGGACATGCCGTTTGTATTTCTGCAGGAGTAGGCTTTAATTGCACTTTTTGGTATTGCCGTACTTAATGGAATAGATAATCAATGAACATTTTAAAGAACTGAACTTAAGGGTATGAAAATTTCTGGACGAGTTTTAATTATCAAGGCTCAAGTGTTTTAAGAGCGTTTTACTTCTGCATCGTGCTCATTAGGATTTCTGCCAATGGCTATTTCCAACCAATGTTGGAGCAGAGGTCCAAGGCCACTGCACGGTGGTTTATCGGGGGTTCATTATGCCACTATATTGAACGTTAGTGTACTGCTCTCTAACTATATTTCGTTTGAATGATAAGCAGGAGTGATCAAACCCAAAGGAAATCAAATCCTACAAGCGTGGTAATCTATTTTTGTTTGTGCCAAAGCAGTTCAGGCAGGAAGGGGAATTAATTATGATGAAATTACGTACTCTGGCCTTAAAGGTAATTCTGGTTTAAGAGCTTCGCCTGAGAGTGGATGAATCCAAGGCACTGATCGGAGTTGGCTTCAATTTTGACAAGACAGAGCTCTACTACCATTACGATCAAATAATCTTTAGCTTTACGACAAACTTTGGAGTATTCGAGTACAGCAGAAATTTTCCTTTTTCCAACTGTATATTTTGGCAGGAAAAGGTGTTAATAAGGCAATTTCATATGAAAGTAGCAATATGAGTTAAAAAAGCAAATTCTGCAACAGGCATTGCATCATTATCATGAGCTGCAATAAATGCAGGCAAAAGGAGACCTTGTGGAATTGAATGCGCTATATGGAACGGTTTTTCCTCTCTGCACACGAGGTTTGAGCTGGGCGAAGTAATTATTTGGGAAAATAACGCAGGCAGGCAAGCAAATGGAGCTTCAGACACTTTATAAAAAAAGCTATTGAAGATGCAACTGGCTAATCATAAACTAATAAGAAGTGCGCCAGTTCCTGTATTATTGGTAGAGAAAACCTGCCTGAAAACTTCGATTATTGAATATTAAAATATTGAGGAATGTTGGTATACCTAATGTGAAACAGAATAAAAAATGTTAGATGCAAAGAGTATTCTCGAACAACGCATTTATTGCGGTCTGAACTTACCAATTATTACCAGGGCACAATCCTTTGGGGGACATCTTTATGGTTTTTCAGTTGGGCATTCAAAAATTCCATTGTTTTTTAGCGGAATGCTACGCAAAATAAAGGCTGTAAAATAGCCAAGATGTTTTGCAGGCCGAAGCACAGGATATCAGAATAGCAGCTTAGGTCTAAATACGAATCCTTATGGGCCGTTTAAAAAAAAATATCAGAAGTTCTTTTCTATTAAGAGACCGAGGGGTCAAGGTCTTTCCGATGAAATTATAAAAAACGGCGACTCTAAGTTATCAGAGAGGGAATAGACTTTTTTCAATTATAATCAAAGTATCGGAAAAGGGTTTATAATATTACCGCTTGTCCTATTTGGTAGAATCTAAATGCTTATAATCAAACGGTCATTGCAATTAATTTCATAAACTAATAAAATAAAATTATGTCACGTATACTATATATCCTCTTTTTAACATCCTCTTGTTTAATGTTTCTGCTGTGGAGATTAAACACTAAAATAATGTAATGAAGTGTGGAGAAAGTACGGCACTGGAAAAATACCATAAAGGATTACAAAAGCCCATTTGAAGGTGAAACATGGAGTTATTGGGAAGTCTTAGTCAGCAAATTTTTCCGTAGTCATTGGGTTTCGGGGTCTATAGATTGTCCTCCTAAAACAAGGCGGATTAGTTAGTCGCATGGCTGGTGGGTAGTTATGAAAAAGAATTCATTTATTGGATAGGAAACAAGTGAAAAAAGGGCACATTACTTACTTTGGAAATCCGGGATTTATTCAAATTGCAACAAGATATTTGGAGAACTTTGAACCTTAACTTTCTTAAGTCTGATTTGATAGACAGAAAGCCTGTTCGCTGAGAGATAACTCACAAAAGAATTTTTTTAAAGCAGAGAGCGAAACAAACGGAACCTTGCAGGTATAATGGTTTTTGAAACACAAATTATTTAATGATACATATTTCTCCGAAAATGGTGGAAAAAGGATATGGTATCGGGAGACACCATTTTATGCGCCTATAGAATGGTAGTATTAACCAAGTTGAACGTTAGTAAAAGGCCTGTATGTTTTTGCCATTCGAAGATGGAATTAGAAACTTCTCAATACGGACATATATTCATCTCTGCGGACTTATCCGTCTTTTCGAGGGATATACTGAAAATTAAGAAAAGTCCAAAAATACGATTTAGGATTTTCGGAAGCTCGAGGATATTACGAAGCGATGTGTATTTTTGGTTGGCAACTCCATTGATGCTAATAAAGCCAAGGAGGTAAAGGTTCACCGGTCATTTGCATGATGATGAAAACATAAATTCTGTGCTGTTGGTATGTTTGTAGAGGCTTGATATTATTACCGCAATAATAAGTATTTTGGCCTTGCCGAAACAGCGAGAGCGTAGTTGGTCCTGGTAACGTCAAAATGTTTTTAAATTCCTGTCTTCCCGAAGGGAAAGAAGGTTTATTCTTATGAGACTAGGGCTGTAAAAGACAGGGATACCTATATCTGGGTATAAATTGCAATAACAAGATATGGGTGAATTAAAAGGATGTGATCAGCGTAATTGTTAGGGAGCATTTAATCTAATTGGGTGAAGTCTTTCGGCTCATGATCAATAAAAGTAAGCTATCTTTTAAAATAGTTGGATTGTTTAATCTTAATTTGCATTCTAAAACCTATAATTACAAATCTGAAGGGATTGTTACTTAATGTCCGTTTTGGTTTTTCTGTTTAACAGCTTGTGGTAGCCTACTTTCAGAACAAGAAGACTTGCGCAATAAAAGCGTAATGGAGGTTCAGAAAAGGCATGGTCCAGTTAACTGATTTTGGTGACTTTTATGGGGACCTACTGGGTCATTTCGGATCACTTACGTTTTTCAGTGGTGGGTCTGTTAACTCAGGGATGGCAAAGGTACTTTGGCCAATTATATAAAGAGATATCCCACAGAGGAACATACGGGTCTTTGGATTTTACACCCTAATCATTACAAAGGATAAATGAAGATGCCTATTTGGGGTTAATGGGTGAATATATTTTAACAAAGAAATAGGAATGCAAAGGTACCTTTATGGTTATTTTTAAAGAGATTATGGGGAATGGAAAATTGTAAGCGGATTCACAATGTTGAGAACCTACGTATGGTTCTACTATAAATACTAGAGATTTTCTATTTGGGGAACAGCAGCAATAATCATAACAGGTTTTTTGTTCGATATTATTTCCGAGACCATTTGTCCTGTAAAAGGTCCAGACTCCAGCCCATCATGGCATTGTCTGTGGAATGGTTAAATTTTTTAAGGAGGAGCCATTTGGCCAATGTATATGTAAGCATCAGGAGAAACTGGGGCGACAGCCACTTTTTGCACCCGCTAATTTCATGTCGTTAATTTCGAAATGTCCCGGATAAAATTCAGTGACTGCTTTGGCTATAGCCTCCACTCGCTGTTTTTTTAATGATTTCGTTTATTCCAGAAACTCCATTGTACCTGCAATCGGGTATACTCCTTCATAGGAGTCACGGCTACCTTAGTTCCATTAAAATGGAGGAATGGTAATCCTGTTGGGGCGCGTACGTTTATACTGTAACATTGCCTGCTGTAGTGGGGGTTTTTCGCCTCATTTTTTTGGATAATTTTCTCGCTCCAAGATCCTGCGCAAAACATTTCTCGCTGAATAATCAGACTTGTCTGTGATGTACCTGGTTTTTGATTGTTTTATTTATCATTATCTTAACCTCTTCTTTTGTCTTGATGATTAGCGCTTCGTCTTAGGTAATCAGCATTTTCTTTCCATGAATCTCTGTTGGTGTTGGTATGTCCATCACACTATAATGAATAGCCCTCTAACAATCCATGCTCCTTGGGGCTGCAATTTATCCAAGTATTCTTATCCAATGTAACTTCTTCTAGCTAAAAAGGGAAGCTTTTTTTTTCCGCCACTGCATTTCATGTTCCCTTCTGCTCAGTTTTATATAATTAATAAGCCTTTTCGTTCCAGTGAAATCCCTAAAATCCCAGAATTTTTAATGCTGGTAAAAAGTTCCTACTTATTTAGGTTTACTTTCTTTAATTAACGGATGGCCAGTGCAACCTTTTTTCCTTTGTGGAAGATTTTGAAATACCAAGGACCTTTAAAAAAGTCGATATCCATCTGGGTTGCAATATAAAACGACTGGTTGGACTAAACATCCATTTAATTCTTTTAAATCTTCCGGGAGGCCGTGGAATATATGGTTGGGTAATAAAAATTCCCAGCGTTGACAAAAGAGGCTACGGAAGTAATATCGACTTATCCAAAACGGTTTACCTGAGCCCTTCTTTATGTAAAAAATATGCAGAGCAGAGTCCACTATTCTCCGCAATGATCAAACGTTTTTTTTCCATACGTAAATTACCTGAAATCCGTGTGCTAGGATATCATGTCTATAATGATATTGTTGTACCCGTAGAACCTGGCCCACCCTTGTATACTTTGGGATTTAATGGCCATCCTGCGGAAAACTAGTTTCTTCTTCAACTGTTCTATAAATTGAGATCCAATAAACTTTCGTGAATAAACATCTACTCCTACCCTAATTTGCCCTTGGCGTGGCCATTGCGCCATTCGCGGCTGAGTATGTGCCGCAGGGTGATCTATCTATAGCTTGTTCCCTAGAAAACGGCATTTCTTGCTGTGGCCTTGGGGATTAGTACTGCCTTTGTCCAAAGGATGTGGCTAACGCCGTTGATAGGTAGTCATCCTCTGGAGGATACAAGTAATAGGGTAATTTTTAGATTGATCCTTTCCTCTATTTCTTGGACTGTAATTGTATGCATTTACTCGCGATATTCCTGAATGCCTTGAAACATTTTTTGGGGATCAAAGTTGCCATAATAGTTTGCCCCATAGGAACATCGAAAATTAGTTCCCCTAGATCCGTAAATTTATGGTGAGTTCTTGGAGGCAGCCAAATAGGATTGACATTAGTCTTTCCCAATCCACTTTTTTTCGCAGTCTGCTGTATCGGTTCTTCACCAACCGCAGGGGTTTCCATCGGATGCTTGCCGGTACCTTAGGGGCAGAGTAAACCTCTCAATCCCAATGGTTAATGGCGCATCTTCCAATGTTCCGCACATGGGAAGAAACCACTCTGTTTTCTATAAAAGGATGCCAAAATGTTTTTCAGGGTCGGAGGGCGGGTAAAAATACTGCCGCTCATCATATAATGTCGCGCGGTTCAAACATTAATCCTTTCCGAATCGCAATCGAACTTTTTAAGGGAAAATGTTGGACGCCTTTTTCGCTCATGTTATTGCTAATAAATTAGGCCCTCCCCGGCACCACCCTAAGGATTTATCGCAAGTATGGGCATCCACGAAAAAAGGTTCTTTCTGCCATTAATCTATATTTCTGTTTTGCTATGCTTCCGTTTTCGAGAGCGCATTTATTTTTAAAGGATTAATTCTTTTTAAAGGCTCAGGCAATATTCTTGTGGGCCAAACTTTGAAATAAAGAATGGCCGTACTCGTCTTATGGCCTGAGGTCCCAACAGAGGTAAATCTACTTAATCGGTTGTGGAAGGGAAAGGACTCATGGCATCATGGACGGAAACTTCTACTCTGTAAGGTATCCATTAAAAATTATTAGGCCTACCTATTCCACCAAGGCTAACTCCTTCCGTAGTTTTTTATTTCGGTTTCTGTTTCTAAAATAAGTTCTGTCAATTGCCCTTCCAATTCTTGGGTTCACGTTGCAACATCTTTTTTTATCCTTGCATTGTACTACGATTGAAATGGTCAAAACCTCTCTATGTAAACGGGGTTGGCTAAAAATCTTCTGCGGATACGGTTAATACCTTCTGTCTTGTGCAAATTTAGGAGCTACATTGCATTTACGAAGCTACTTTGAGTCTTTGGTTTGAGAAGACAATTCTTTTTTCGCCTTTTTGTAACCTTTCATGTATGTTGGGATGTACATACAATAGGGTTCCAGTTTTTTCATATTTCAGAACTAAAGCTGTTAAAAATTATCCATGGATGGATCCTTTTTGCTAGAATAAGCTCCTGGGTTGGTGAAATTGCCCGCTCCAACACAGATGGACCCTGCGTATTGGGCGCATTTCGGACCCTTTTTGTTTCAAGGCAGATGGTAGCACTATTGCAGGATTAATACTGCCATCTGGCAAAAACTGGAATTGGCTTCTTTTCTTTGGGGTAGCAATCTAATAGTAGGGCCTTCCCATTGTACTTCCCGCGTGAACAACGCCTTTTCCTTGGGAGTGCATGGTTAGTAGTTGTCCTACCTCAAATCACTACTGTTTAGGTTGGAAAAAACGCATGGGCAATTCCTGTCTTTTTTAGGGCCGCTTCTGCAATAGCAGAGGTACAATTCTCCTGTTCCGGCATGATTGGGTGATTTTTTAACAATAACGGGACTACCTGCAGAAGAGCGCTGTGTGGTCTCCGCCAGCCGTAGAAAACGCTAATGGAAATTGCTGGCAACAAATACGGCAATGGGCCCATGGAGTAACATTTTTCTAAGGTCTACCTTGGGTAATGGCTCCCTGTCCGGCTGGCAGTAATCAATAGTTAGCTCTACCAGATCTCTTCAATAAAGTTTGGCAAAAGCACGTAGCTGACCGGACTGTCCGCCACGCTCCCGCTTTGGCTACCTCTGGTTATCCTGATTCTGGACAAAACTGGATATCAATTCATCTCCAGCTTCATTTCGGTGGCAATGGCTTTAAAAACGTTGCTTTTTTTGCTGTCGGAAAAAGTGCGGATATATTTCAAATGCAGCTGCCGTTTTTTAACCGGCAGCAATTTCCTTCTCTTGTGAGGCTTCATGAAAGTTCCAATTCCGGTTGTGTTTATTTAACTTTGGATTGAAGGTGAATACGGTTCTTACTGTTTCTTAGCCGACGTATCTCCATTATAGTTTTCCCTGTAATCATTATGATATATGTTATAAATTAATGGTGCTCTAATGAGCTTAGTATTTCTCCACTAAGTAACACTTTATACTGGTTTTTTCCCAGTTATTTTAGGTTAAACCAATTCTGTCTTATATTAGGAAGGGTTGGTCTTAGTATTCATCCCTTCTTCAATAATTTTTAAGGACCCTTTTCCCTTCTTCCTTGAAGGGGTAGTCTGGGAGCCCTAACTTTGTTCTGTCCATTCCTGTAGCTACTTCGGCCAAATTTTTATTTTGGACCAATTGGGGTTGATGTCATTTCAATAAAGGCAAACCAATCTGTTAAGATGGCGGGCTTCCTTTAATTTTTCCAGCTTTGGGGCCAAGTTAATGTATGGCGTTTCTGCGGAAGGCACAGCAAACAGCTACCCAGCCGTCTGCCACCTAGATACTTTCTAACTCCTAAGGTGTCAACCCTGGTAAAAACCTTTAAAGCGATTGCCAAAATCGATTTTTAATTCCTAGTAATATTGAGATATCGAGTAGATTCTTAACGGCCTGAATATTTCCCATTAGTCATAACTCTTCAAACATATCCAGGGTTTACTTCTATTGCCCGAATCTATGGGGTTATTATAACCATAATGGGTAAATCAGTGCTTTTTGGCCACTGATTAAATAGGGTTTTATTGTTTCCCCAAAAAAAAAAAAAATCATTGGCCTTATACAACGCATGGGGGAAGCATCATTAGGCCACTGGACGTATTGTCGGCTTTAAAGGCTGCTCGATAGCCTTTGGTAGTTTGTTTTCGCAATATTTATAGTTACAGGAATGTATATAGATAGAACCGTCTCTGAATAAGGATTCTTTTTTTCTTCGTCGGTTAAGTGCTAGCTTCACCTAGGGTGCCACTAAATTATTGCGTTGGACCCAGCTCCAATACTGTGCCCGAATATTAACCTCGACATTTTTTAAATCAATTCAACTCTTCTGCTGTGATTTGGTTGAGTCACTGTTTGATGCGGCATAACGCTTCCCATTTTATTTGCTAGCTATTATTTTTTAATGAATTACAAATTTAAGAAAATCAATTTTATCATAAAGCAATATTTAGCAAATTGAGAGAATATTGGATAATTTAAGGGTCTTACGTCCCATAATAAATGCCAACAATAAATTTTTATTCGGGTTTAAAATTTAAAACGTAAGCACATTCTATGTTCCTGATTATTATAATGGTATTGCTGACTATTTAAAACAAATAAAATAGAGTACGGCAATTACGGCTCCAGTTTTTAATAAAATAGTAGATTGTTTCTTCTAGGATTTTCCCTATTTTTGAAAATTCTGAAATCATTAAACGTTACTTCATGAAAAAATACTGTTTGTTTGCGTTAGGGCTTTTTCTTTGGCCGCAAACTCATGCGCAAAAAACCATTTCCCAACAGACGGAACCAGTTAAAAGCGTTGCAAATCCTCAGGTTTTATGCTGAATCCATTACGAAAGGCAGAATTAAGGAACTTTAATAAATACCTACGCTCTGATGAAATGAAGTAGGGATTACGGGAGAGCCAGGACAAAGAAAGCAGTGAGTATTTAAAAGGCTGAATATGTGCAACTGGGAATTCTAGCGCCAATCTTGTGGCAATAACTTTTCAGAATGTTCCTTGGTATTATCACCTGCCAAAGGGTAGTGTTACATTAATGGTAAGAAAATTGAAAATGGTGATGGTTTGTTAACCTTTTCAGCAGCAATGGAAGTTAGATAATATTGTATATGTAATATGGTGTGGAGAAGCAACTATTCGGATTAATGCCGCGGGAATCGATGTAAGGGGAAAATTGTATTGGATGAAAGCGGGGGAACCTTGTTAATGCAGATGGCACTTATAATTTCTGGCACAAATGAAAGTCTGTTTGGGCAATATGTCAGAATCTATGGGAAAAGAATGGAATTGGATAGCAAGGCGCTTATTGGAGTTGTATTTTGCTGCGGCTAACTATGGTCGTTTTAAAAAATAGGTTTCATTTTATGCAAGGCAACGATGGCGGCAGTATGGTCTTAAAGGACGTACGTGGAGCTGATTTTTTTTAACTTTTTTTATTGATGATGGTAGCGACGCTATCCTTCCCAAATATTTTTATCGGGAAAATCCTCTAAAAATGTGCACTAAATGGTTTTGGAATATTGAAAGCCGATAGGAAGATGTGGACATTCGGAGACTGGGTATGGCCGTGGATTTAAAGGTTGCCGAAAGCCAATGATATGTATATTTCAGCGCATCTTGATCATGTTTGGAGTACATGATGCAGGTGAGATTTTTAACGGGGCGGATGAATGATGGTTCTGGTAAGGTTGACTCTTGGAGATTGCGAAGCCTTTAAAAGCAGCAGTGAACGGCCATGGCCAAAAGTCTGTCGTTTTCTGCATGTAATCAGGTGAGGAAAAGGGCTTTTCTGGGTTTTAAATACTATGCCTGATCAGATCATTTTCTTTGTCCAAACTGTTGCCGATTTTAAAGTAATTGATATTGATAGTAGAATAGATCAAGCGTAAGAGATAGGAATTAATATCTATTTAATTGGTTCGGATAAATTAGTACGGAACTTTCATGATTAATCAGAAGAGGTGAACACAATATATGAATATTGAATTGGATTATACTTTAATGAATGAATAAATGAACCCAACAGTTTTATTAACAGAAGTGATACAACTACAATTTTTGCTAAATAAATATTCCTAGATATTTTCCTATTTTAAAGGACTCATGCGGATTATCACCAACCGGGAGATACTCGGACAAAATAAATTTATGACCTTATTCAATAGAAACCAGGTTGTGTTTTTTTACGGCTTGGGAAATAGCAATAGGGATGTCGCCTAAAGGTAGGATAAGGCAGCTAGTAGAATAATTTACACCTAGGTTTAGAACGTAGATTTAAAAAAGGTGGCTGAAGCTAATTCGCACCTTTTTTTTTGTTCCAATGTACGAAATTTTTAGTGGCTAGGTTGGTTTGGTAAATTATAATGGATTATGTAGGATAACCCATGCATAAATAACTTGGTATCTTATGATAGGTTATATTCGAACATCCCGCAACATTTATGTTGAACATGTAATAATTGTTTTATAATAATTTCAATGATTTTAAGATAGTCCTTAATTTTGGTATGCTAGTGGAAAAAGTGGGCAATAAGCTTTTATAAATCAGAAATCTTAGATCATAATCATAACCTATAAAAAAATGAAAAAAAAGTTTATTTGATTAAAGTGTGGGATTCCACGTTTGTTCAATCAAAAATCGAAAATGGTCCGGATGTATTGTTTATTGACCGGCGTCTGGTTCATTGAAGTACCAGTCGCGGTAGCAATTTTTCTAGGCTTAAAGTAGAGGTATTTTCAAGTAATGTACCAGGCGTACTTTTTGCAGCGGCAGACCAAATACCGACAATTACCAGCATTTACCCGATAAGGATCTCTATTCCGCCAATCAGTTGAACGCGTTTTTGGAAGAAGAACTCGGGACGGCGCATGGAATAATGCTATTGGGGAACTTTGGGCAATCGAAAATGGTATTGTTCAGTTGTAGGTCCTGAATATGAATTACGCAGCCAGGGGGGCTACTATAGTTTGTGGTGATTCACATTACCTCTTACCCATGGGGTTTGTGCTATCGATTTGGTATGGAACTTCTGAGGTAGAGATGGTTTTGTGGCTACCCAATGTATAATGAGCAGAAAGCCAAATGATGCGTATTAATGTACAATGGCAAGTTAGCATAGGGTTACTCCAAAAGATGTGGCTTTATATGTAATTTCCAAACTGACTACTTCCTGGTGATACAGGATCTTTGTGAATTGCCGGAGATGTGGTTCACAGGAAGGCATGACATGGAGGAGGCATGCAGTTTGGTATACTAAGTTATTGAGATGGGTTGCCGTGGGAGGGATGATGCCTCCTGACGGAAAAAACATTTCGATTAACTATTCAAGACGTTGTAATTTTACTACTCCGGTTGGTGCAGCTTGGATACCGCCATGGGAATACTGGGAAAAAGCAACATTAAAAAGCGGATGAGGGAGCGACTTTGAAACAAGGAATTGAAATTTTGATACCGCAGATATAGAACCGATGATTACGTACGGAACCCAAATCCTGGATGGGTATCGGAATTTCCATGGGTAATCCATGGCGAAGCTTAGAAGGAGGTGTTGCAACTTAACAAAATCCCTTCATATATGGCGTTCAGGTGAAGGTGATCATATGAATTGGCAACCAGATCGGTATTTTGTGTTCTTGGGAAGTTGTACAATGGACGTAATTGAAGACTTTAGAGCCTTCGCTTCCATTGTAAAAGGCAGAAGAAACAGCGATAATAGTTACGGGTTGGTTGGTGCCAGGATCGTGGATAAAGGGATCAGCTATCAGGAAGACGGTATTTTGGGACCATTTTTGGCCCGAGGAAGGTTTTGAATTAAGAGACTGGATGTTCGGCATGTTTGGCCTATGATGATGATAGGTTACCTGCAGGGAAATATGCAGTTAGTACTCGAACCGTTAATTGAAGGTAGAACAAGGTGCCTCGGGTCTGCACATCTTGGGCCAGTCCACTGGTAGCTTGCAGCGGCTGCCCGTTTCTGGAAAGGTAACGGATGGCGGGAGTTTGATGCAAGAATTGCTTTAGTGGCATAAAGGTACTTTTTGCACATTCCAAAATCGTTGGACTTTAAAGATACTCCTTTGGAGTAAATCTGGATAGGGTTGAATAAGTTCCGCATTAATATAGTAATAAAAAAATAAAGTTTAATTTTCGGTTTTGGCGCTGTAGCGTAAGCACATAAGCATAAATAACATGGCATACGATAAATTTAATATACTTAAAACAACTGGCGTTCACTTCCTAGAAAATGTGGATCGGATAATTATACCAGCTCGATTTCTTAAAGGCACAGAGCGTAAAGGTTTGGTGACAACTTGTTCGAGATGGGCGCGTTATAATCCTGATAACAGTCCAAAAAAAGATTCGTTTTAAATGATCCTACCTAATAAGTGGTAAGATTTTGGTGGGAGCTAAGAATTTTGGATCGGGCTCTTCTAGGGAGCATGCTGCTTGGGCGGTCTATGACTATGGATTTAGGTGTGTAGTATCCAGTTTTTTTTGCAGATATTTTTAAAAATAACTGTTTGAATATTGGAGTTTCCGGTTCAGGTGAGGCCCATTTTGGAAAGAATATTTTACTGGCCCTTGAAAGCGATTCCAAAACGAATTGGTGGTAAACTTGTCAGAACAGCTTTACTTATCGCTACGGTGGGTGGAAAGCTTTGACATCAAACCATTATAAGAAAGCATATGCTTTTACTGGTTTTTGATGATTTGACTCCTATTAACATAAAAGAGAATTTAGGGAATTTGGCCCAAGTACCTCCATTATACTTAATTTGGGTTCCCATAAATCTAGCGAAGTGTTTCATGCAACTTAATTCTTTTCTTTGCTTATGCTCTGTGGGAGTTTTATTTTTTAAGTTACTTAGACAATAGTGATACGGTTACTAGTTCTGCATAATGAAAAGAAGAAAAAATTGAAATTTATGGACACTCCTTAGGGATGGGAAAAAAACCTTTGGAGTTGTCCTTTTCAGCATCTGAAAACTTACCTTGGCGAAGTTATTGTTTGGACGAGTTGAATGGTAATAGATTGAAGTTGTTCTGCCAGGGTATGAGGGAGAACTTTCGCTGTTGCAAAGATTAACACGAATGGGCCAATACAAAAGGTTTTAAGCGGTTGAGGGTTTTGGACACTTTCGTTTGACGGGGGGTGGTTTCCTATTGATTGGATGAAAAATCGGTTGCAAAGTCAGAATCTTTAACGAAAGGTTCTATGAACCATTTAACGCATAACTTAAACCAAACTCCCGAACAACATTTTAAGGAAATCGAAAATACGATAGCCTCGGCGGCAAGAAGGGATTTGTACCATGTGTCTTTGGAAAGAACTGGAGCAATGGTATGCGAATTCAAAGGAAGAACGTTTTTTCAATTTTTGGATTTTTTGTTTACACAACCTATAAAAGAGTTATTATTACGGATCTCTGGGAATCTTTGAAACATATAACGAGACTTACGGTTATAATTATCTGAAATAGTTCAACGTTATCCAAAGATTGCATTTTGATTTCGCATGGTCATAAGCGATTTATGCCTAAGCGTTTCCAATGTTATGGAAGCTTTTAAAAGCAGGTTTGCATGGACTTCATTTAAACCGTAAATGGCATGGGTGGAGGAGAGCAGGAAATGCTCCCATATGGCCAGCGCTATTTTGCGGTAATTAATGATATTAATGCCGAAATAGGGTGATGGGTAAACGAATCTTTCCTTTATAAAGTTAGTAGTTGGTATCTGCTTTTACTGGATTTGGAATCTGCCACAGCCTTATTTAGTGGGGGGATAATTTTTTACCGACTGCTGGAATTCATGCAGATTGGGTAGCAAGAAGAATCTATACTTTAATGATTTAATGCGCGGAAACGTTTTGGTAGAAACGTAATACTGCCTTAGTAAAAACATCGGGAAAGCAATACTCAAAAAGAATTACAGAACTTGGGATTAAGCTTATGACGATGAATTAAAAAAGGTCACTGCCCGTATAATTGGTTGGGAGATAAAAAGGAAAGTTACAAAGAGGGAAACTTGGGCTTATATTATTTCAGATGTATTGGAATAGCGATACCTACAAGAAAGTTTTTGGTAAAATCTTATGTGCTTACCCATTCCAAGGGATTAAAGCATCCACTACCTAGCTCTTGAAATTATGGAGAAAGCTATAGAGGAAACACGGGATGGGCCCAAGGTGATGGGGCTAATATGATGGCTTTTTATGAATGGCGTTGAGAAAGTATATAATCCAAAAAAAATGGAGTTGGCCCATTTTGATAGATTAGAGATGCGAATTCCCAGGCAGTATTCCGATTGGCCCTTTGCGAACATTATAACATGGAAAGGATGATAAGGAATTTATTTCTAGGGGGCTGGACTCCGATCAAACGGTCCTGGCATTAAGGACAACGAGAAAATGTTGAATATATAATTCAAGAGAAACACAAACCATTTTAACATGCAGTCGAAAGCGTTTTGGCAAAAGGCAAAAATACATGAATTAAAAATTGCCCTTTTTAGCAGGAGGATGGAATTGGTCCTGAAGTAATAGATCAGGCGGTAAAGTATGCCAAATGCGATAGCAATAAAAAAATACATCATGAGATAATTGGACAGCTTACGCGTGCTGCGGCTTTGATGCTGTAGGAGAACCCTCTACCCTGGACGAACCATTGCAATTTGTGAAAGCAGCCGATGCCGTTTTACTTCGGTGCCATTGGGGCATCCAAGATTCGACAATGACCCCTCTGCCAAAGTACGTCAGGGAACAAGGGGTTGTTAAAAAATGGTCCAAAAATTGGGTCCTATTTGCAATGTTAGGCGCCACCTTTACTTTTCCTTCACTAATAGATAAATCCCTTTAAAACGCGAGCGGAATGGAAGGTACGATTTGATTATCTTAGGGAACTTACAGGAGGAATCTATTTTGGAAAAAGAGGCTAAGGCGAGAAGATATGGAAATACGGCCTACGAATACTTGTACTATACAAGGTTCTGAAATTACACGATTGCAAGAAGGGTTTTTTGGAAATGGCTATGACAGATCAAAGAAACTATGTTGTGTACGATAAAGCCAACGTTTTGGAAATCTTCCGAATTATGGAGAGAAACGGTTAACAAGCTATGAAAAGGTTAAAATCCCGAAGTTACGGTTTCCTATGAATTTGTTGATGCAGTTTGCAATGAGAATTGGTAAGTGGCCAAGTTCCTATGAGTTATTATTACTGAAAATCTTTTTGGATATTTTTTAAC
>Ga0163217_1003674_pt1 | contig 20811 bp, 14 predicted proteins | sample SynspAceP_FD_185933 | JGI IMG/M metagenome (GOLD analysis project Ga0163217, IMG submission 185933) | Saline lake microbial communities from Ace Lake in Antarctica - Synechococcus sp. Ace-P (PacBio error correction) | ecosystem: Environmental > Aquatic > Non-marine Saline and Alkaline > Saline ...
TGAGAGAAGATTTTGGTTTTTGGTTCCACCTCCTTCTTCCTCTTTTTTTTTTTTTGGGGGGGGGTTTTTTGGGGTTTTTGTTCCCTCCTCCGGAATTCTTTTCTTTCCTTCCTTTTTTTTTTTTTTTTTTTTTTTTTTTTTTTTTTTTTTTTTTTTTTCCGGGAAATATTAACCTTGTTCCCTCATAGGGCTGGGGAACCTATTCCCTTAAAACCAATTACCATTGATGCCCGTTCCAGATTATTACCGAGCAATCAAGTTATGGTATATTACCATATCACCCACTTTTTTAGCCGCACAAGGAAAGTGGAACAATTAGTTACGTTTCCAGTAAGAACAAACAATGGTTAAGCCATTCCTGTATTTAAAGGATATGCGTTCCTTTTCTCGTTTCGGGCTTTCCATTGGTAAACTATTGTTTTTTGAGGAAAGTGTAGATTTATATTGGGCAAGGCAACAGGTTTTCAAAGAGCGATTAACGCTGGCTGCCCAAAGACATTCCTGAAGGCATTGGAAAACCCGAAATGGGAACCCGTAACTACAGGGTTGGGTGAATATATCAATATGTCATCCATACCGAAAAAGGATATGAAGATAAATACGATGCCACCGAATTGAGAAAGAACTATTCAAGGATTGGATTAATCAAAAAAGACAACAATGGGAACAACCCGGTGTTGCAGAAGTGAGTGGTTTTGTGGTTTTGGGTCAAACAATATAAATTGCCATAGAATGCCCAGAATAAACTTCAAAAAGTAAATGAACTGTTACTATTGACGATATTTTTTACCGCGCTGGAAAAAAATAATCAAAACACAGGTGGAGCCTTAAGATAGATAAAGGTCTAATGCCTATTTTATTCGGAGCGAAAGGTCCTGGTAACAATTTACAAGAGCTGGAGAAAATAGCTGTTAAATTAAATAATGGAACACCTGTTACTTATTAGGGATGTTTGCCAAAAGTACAGTTTGGGTCACGGTGTAACGCTATGGAGGGCGGCTAACCCGAAATGGTGAGGGCGAAGTTTTGTTACTGGAATTGGTAAGAAATCTAAAGGGAGCAAACTCTTCTTGCCGTTATCAATGATTGTAAAGCTAAAATTGAACAAATTTAAAGAAACTTTGCCCGAAGGAGTAACGCATTGAGCCTATTTTGGATAGGAAAGGTTTGGGGTAGACCGTGCAATCGGGACCTGTATCACTAACCTTACGGAAGGTGCCGTTGAATAGTAATTTTTTGTACCTAATCCTTTTCTTTGAATTTAAGAGGTGGGTTGATTAGTGGCTTCGGTCAATACCGCTCTCAAGCTTTTTTCATTGAGATGATTGAACCTCTTTGGGGTTTCGGGAAAACACTGATGAGTTTTTTGGGTGCCATCAGATTTTGGTCTTAATCGTGGATGGGGCGGTTATTGTTGTTGAATCTGTAATGTTTTGGGATTCATACAGTAAAAAGAGTACGGCAGGTGGTTGAAAAGCTAACATCTGAACAAATGGAATATCGAGGTAAGGACCTCTGCCGAAAAATGATGAATTCTGCTGCTTTGGACAAATTATAATATTAATCGTGTACGTGCCTATTTGGCTTTTGGCGTGTTTTGCAGGAAAAATTGTTTTCATCCAATGGCAACAAACCGGTAATGTTCGCAATTTTGGGGGCGTTTTAATTTTATCATTACCTACGTTCCAATGATGTCCTGCCCTTGCACTGGGTTCGCAGACGGAACATAAACGGATTTTTTCTGATAAAATGATGGATTTCTTTCAACGTATCTACCAACCTATTTTAGAAGCTGCCCTGCGCGCAAAACTATTGGTACTATGGATTGGCAGTAGGATAATTTGTCATTACGCTTTAGTTTTGCAAAATATGGGCGGTGAGTTTATACCCCAATTGGACGAAGGAGATTTTGCGGTTGAAACCGAGTGCCCGTCGGAAGTTCTATCGACCAGATGATTGATGTTTTCTCAAAAGGCGCAGAAACCATCTTATTAAATGAATATCCAGATGAAGTATTTTGCCAAGTTGTTATAAAATCGGTTCAGGGGAATTCCCAAACAAGACCCTATGCCCATTGAAGCTGGCGATATGATGGTTATTTTTAAGCCCAAATCGGAAATGGACAAAAGCTGGCGGAAGAGAAGAAACTGGCAGCAGAGATGCAGGAATGCCCTGTCGGTCATCCCTAATGCTACTTTTGGTTTTCCCAAACACCCATACAAATGCGTTTCAATGAACTTTTGACTGGTGGCAGAAACAGGATGTAGTTATCAAATTCAAGGCGAAGACCTCATATTCTTTCAGATTTGGCCTGGTAATGTGGGTAGCAAATAAAAATCGTAGACAGGTGTTGAAGATTATATGTGGAAGAAGTAACAGGATTGCCAGTTAATAATTAAAATGAACGTGATAAAGATTTCTCAATATGGTATGAACATCGAGGACGTAAATAATGCTATCGAAACTGCTTTGCGGGTAACTTCGTTGGCAGGACTTATTTATGAGGGAGAACGTAGATTTGACCTAGTTTGTAAGGTTGGAAAAGAACTACCCGAACCGATATTACCGATGTGCAAAATTTGTAACTCAGTACACACAGGGAAATCAAATTCCGTATTAAGTCAGGTGGCGAACATTTCATTTGAACCGGGACCTGTACAAATTCAACGTGAACAATGCGAAGCGCCGAATTTATTGTTGGCTTTAATCCACGTGCGTGACAGGGATGTACAGGAGTTATTAAATCGAGGACATCAAAGCAAATTAATGAATTCAAAAGTGATATTGCCAGCAGGATTATTACTAACCTTGGCGGTCAATTTCCAAAAACCTACAAGAAGCTAATCAACGGTTAATATTGCTTTTGCCAATAGCTTTGTTGCTGATTTTTAGTTGTTGCTTTATTTTTACTTTCGGTTCAATGAACAAAAGTTTGCTCATTTTTTACGGCATCCCTTTATAGCTATTGGTGGTTGTCTTTGCACTAATCGTAAGAGATTTACCCTTTCATAATTTAGCAGGAATTGGATTTATTGCCCTATTTTTTGGTGTGGCCTGTTTAAAAATGGAATCGTACTGGTGGCAAGAATTCCAATAGGCTTGAATAAAGAAGGTGTATACTAATATCTAATGAGCGTGTCATTCTTAGGAACTCGTGTGAGATTGGACCTTGTATTTAATGACGGCAACCGTAGCTGTTTAGGTTTTTACTATGGCAATTGTCAAATTCAATCAGGCGCTGAAGTCAGCGACATTGGCATAACCGTGGTTATTGGTGGTTTGATTTCGGCGACTGCACTAAACCTAATCGTTCTGCCAGTCTTGTATATTTATTTACGGATAGAAAAGCCTAATTCAATTTTAGAAGTAATATCGTTACCACTTTTATTTAGTCATTGGTGGGTCTATTCTTTACGCAATGACTTCAAAGCACAAGAAACAATTATGAATGCAAAGAGCGGTGAAATTACGTTGCGCCAGGTATTGAATGGCACTTCAGATAATAAACCGTAATTAAGATTGCTCAATAAACGAAATCGAGGTTGAAAAGAAAATGGAAAGTACGGTGCCATACAATTCCGAGAACAGAATTTCATAATCAAAGCGGCGAATTTAATACGCCTAAATGTAAATGAATAATCTATACGGAAGTTACACAGCGAATTAATTTCCCACAGTTACACCGAGTTCAGTTCATTCTCGCAAAAGCAAGAATTAGTAGTAGTGAGCAACTAATAAGATTATTGAAGAAATGACCTTATTGCTGATGTAAAGCTGCCTATTCAAGAGTTGGTGTTTTTAATGCAGAACAACAATTGTTGCAGCGTCAAGATAGCCCTGTATGGAATCTCAATCGTTTCAAGTTCAATTGCGTTATCAATCTGGTTGAATCCACAAAACTAGAAAGTGTCACCTCGGCGCTCATCAAGTGCAAATAAAAAACAAGCTTCAACAAAACGAAGCCGATAGAGAATCGCCAAAAAGCACTTCAGGTTGTTTTGAATACGAAATGATGATATTGGTATCGTAGAGAAGTGAAGCTGGTTCGTCGTGAGAATAAATTTAGAATATTGAAAGCCAATCTGTGGAGCAAAGCCCATTTTTCGTTTATCTAAAAACAACAGATGGAAAGTAAGGAAACGGGAAGACCCAATGGTGGCGAGGAATAAAGTGTTTACCAGATAATTATTTCGGCTATAATAGCCAAACCATAAATGGGGTTTCAAAATAGTGGTATGTAAAAACAAATTTTTAATTACGATGACGATTTCTTACTTTCACGTAGGTGTGCAATTCCTATTTTTTCCTGGTGGACACCGTGCCAAAATTCAGGCGGCAAAAATTGAGAGGATGTCGTCCCAGGCTCAAATTGAGTTAAATAAGACGCGCTTGAAGGCGAACTACAAAATTTATTGGCAAGAATATTATAAACTTCAAGTACTTTTAGATTACTAATAAAATGAAGCCTGCACAAGCGGAACTTATCATTGATAATTCCAGAAGAGCTTAAAACTGGTAATGTTTTTCTTATACGCAATTATTTGCAAAACCTCACTTTGGCGAAACAGTATCCAAACGGAATATTTAAACACACTATATCATATAACCAGTCTAATTAATAGTTATTGAAGCCTTATTGGCTATAAAAAACTATTGATTTCAAATTAAACGATATAAAAGATGAAAATTCAACTTCAATAACAAAAATTTCACTGCTCAATTTTATCCACCTGTTTGATGGTGGCTGTGTAATACCGATTCGAAAAAAGGAAGCTTCCGAAGAAGTTCGATGAAAAAAGCAGAACAACCAGCTTCCGACGGAACTAAACAAATCAACTTTTAACAAAAGACCAATACAATCTCGCCGGAATTGAAAACCGGTGCGATTGAAATGCGGAATTTTAAAGTGACATCATAAAACTAAATGGCCACTATAGACGTAAGAGCCTGAAAGTCATGGCATCGGTATCTGCACCTTTAAGGAGGTTTATTTAAAAACGCTGGTAGGTTTTTGCCAGGGGAAGTAATTAAAAAAGGGCAAGTCTTGGCGACCATTGAAAATCCTGAATTTTCCCAAAATCCAGCAAGGATATTTGGAGAGTTTGAAGTAGACTTCAGTTTCTTGAAGAAGAATTTAACCGCCAGAAAAAGTTGGAGAGAAGAAGACATCAACTCTGGCAAAAAACGTTTCAACAGGTTTTCTTCCTGATTAAAAAATCACAACAAGTAAAGTTGAAAGGCATACGATACAACAGCTTGCACTTGCAAGAAATAAATAGAAATTCTGTCCAAAAAGGAAATATAACCCGAAAACCGCAAACCTCTATGCCCTATTGTCAGGTTTCATAAAGCGGAGTAATGTAATATTGCGATTATGTTTTCCGCCACAGGATGTTTTTATTTTGAAGTGGTCAAATTTGGAACGAAGTTCATTTGCTTTGATACTTTTTGAAAAAGATTTGGAAAAATTGGAGATTGGTCAAAACCCGTTTAAATTTTCACTTTCCGATGACTAGTTCATCGCACTGCCGAGGTTTTTTCTTAATTGGGAAAGCGACTGGAAAGTGACCGTATGACGCCAGTGCATTTTTGCCAACAATAAATAAAGAAAAATGAAAAAGGGCTCTTGCCGGAATGTATGTACAGGCTGGGTAGAAAGCGGCACCAATAAGCAAAATGCAATCCCTTCAAGAAGCAAATTGTTCAATATCAAGGAAACGATTTCGTAATCTCTTCAAACAAGAAGAAACGGACAAGTTGGCTAATACATTTCAAATTGGAACACGGTTAAAAAGGAATTGAGCAGGAAGGCTTTACTGCCTCACTTTTGCTGAAGGTTCCAATGTTCAAATTTTAAGCCTGTGGACCAAGAACGACTAATTCCATCTTGTCCTTGGCATTAAGAAATTCTGAAAGAGGAAGCATAATTTAAATCAATAACTATATAAATCAAACATTTTTTTTTTTTATGAAAAAGTAACTTTTTTATCGCAACATTAGCTTAACGTTTTAATTAAGCATCTTGTAGAGACACAACAAAGTTGAAAATATTGGAGGAGCACACACTGAAACTACCTTAAGCCAAGAAGAAATGAGCCAAAGAGAAGATAGTCCTGAAAATAGTAAGAGGAAGAAAATCGCGTAATGGGAGGTAGCATACAACAAGTAAAAAGCGCACGGGTTCACGCTACTAATAATCAAGTCCATTGTACAGAATGTGCAATGGGATTAAATATGAACTCATGGAAATCAAAAAATTTATAATGCCTTTCTTCCATTATGTTCCTATGTGGGAGCATTGGTTCAATGGCGTAATGCCTCACGGAGTAGATGAAGACACAACAAAACATTTCTGTTAGGAAATAGCGGAGTGGCATTTATGACCCTTTCTTAATATAGGAGGCAAAAACTATGATACCGGTTTATGCCATCTACGGTTTTTTGGTTGGTGTTATTTTCTTTTCTATATAAACCGAAGAAGTGCTTTTATATGTTAGCTTTTTTACCCATTGGACATAGTACCACATTTACTATTAGGTGTATTTAGCGATATAAATATAAATGCATATTTAATAGATGCTATCATTGCACTATCCATTGTTTATAAAGGATTTGACAATTTGGGTGGATTCAAACGTTTTTTTGGCAAACAACTCTAACAGAAAGCAGCAGTTTTGATATTCGTCTGTTTTCATCGGTTTTGGTCTTGCCCGTAAACTGCAAGAATTCAAGTTGATAAAGAGGACTTTTACTACACTAATTGGTTTCATATAGGTGTGGAAATAGGGAACAATTTATTGCTTTAGCGGTGTGTTAATCCTTATAACAATTTGGAGAGACAACCCAGTTTTATGAAATTTTCAACCATTACAAATACAGCTCTATGGCAGCAGGGGTTTTTATTGCTCGGCTTCCAATTACAGGCTATTTCACATCTTAAAAAAATAATTATGTCAGAAATGAAACATCGCAATTTTGGAAAAAAGTTAAAATTATAAAGGCGACTATCATAGCATTAGTTGTTGGTGCACTTCTATTAGTTTGTGTTGCAGTATACCGTGCGGAATTGGAATGGACTCTACAGGAGCAGGCACTCTTTTAGGCTTTAAGTAGATTATATGTACTAAAGAGTAAAACCAAACGGATGTTTGGGCACGATGGTATCAACATCCCGAACTTCCACTATTAAACTCGAAAAAAGCTGGTTTTCGGACCGCGACGTCGCTCGTCCTTTGTGAAGCAGATAATCCTGCAACCGAAGAACAATTAAACTACCTCGCGAGGATGAAACCAAAGTAGTGGTTCGCCGGCAGGAAAAGGCATAGAATTTAAAATAAATATGCTCAATACGGAACAAATGAAATATGAATGGACACTGCCAACAACGAAGTGCTGTACTTTGATTTCACGGTGAAAGTAAAACAAAAAGAAGAAGTTTAAAGAAGTTCCTATTTTGAAAGTTATACAATTGCCATCCTCACAAATATGGTTGGATATAGGCACCCTTATGAAGGCAACACGGATGGTTTTTTAGGAAATACCAGTACTGAAGACGTGTAGTTAATTTTAAGGCTAAAAGGTCCCAATATACAATTATAATCTTAAGTCGCTGCAATGGAAGGTCAGTTTCTACGCCTAATTGAAATAACCCTTCCATTTAGGCAGGCACAAATTATGTCCTAAAAAGAGTAAACTTTCTAATTAAAAACTATTTCTTAAAAGAAGATGAAGCTTTCAAAATTACTAGAACGGCGTTCCAGAGCCTTCGCAACAATTATTTGCAAAGTTGTAATTTGGCACAGACTAAGTTTATTGGGGCGATGCTTTTAACGTGGGTTGGTTTGGCACTTTTGGCAATATCAATTTGGAGAAGAAAAGAGCTGCTCATATTGGCGACAGCGCTTTATTTTAAGGGTAACGGCATTTATTGTTTTTTCCCCTTTTGCAGGTGTACTTGCCGATAGAGTGTCCCGAAAGAATTCTATATATCACACATTTTTCAGCAGAAATGGGTATCGAAGGAATGTTTTGCCTTTTTTAACCGAAGAGTGGCAAATCTATGTCCTCGTATTTCTGATGAATGTTTCAATGCGTTTTTTTAGTGCCAACTACCGTTCCTATAATACCTCAAATTTGTTGAGAAAATCATTGTATAGGCAAGCGATTTGGATTATCTTGCTGCAACTTTAGTCAACTATTGGAGTGTATTAGGTCCAGGAACTGGCAGGTAATACTTGGCAATATGGCTGGGTGCCAGGGAAATATTTTTGTTGAATGCCGCGGACCTTCGTCATCGCAAGGAATATTTAATTGTTGAGCCTTCCCAAAAGTGCGTTGGATGTAACGCCCCCAAAGGCAAGATGATGAATGCGGTTGCACATTCCACTTGCAAGATTGTTTTAAAAGGCATAACGCTTGTTATTTTCAAATCAATATGTCCGCTTTGCATTGCTTATAGAATTGTATCTGCGGTTTGCAGGTGCATGATTTGGTTAATACGCATTGTTTTTGGTAAAAGGAGGTCTTTCAACTTAAACCGATAGAGATTATGGAATCCTAATGGCAGCTTTTTGCCATCGGTTGCAACTAATTGCTGCTTTTGTTTCTGGAGTCAGTTGATAAAACCAAATCAAGACGCAATTTCACTTATTATGGGCGCTTTAATTTTAGAATCCCATTCAGCGCTGCAATTATCTCAATTTTTCAATGCTATTTTTTAGTGTGATTGTGGCAGGCGACTTGGGCAAAGTCTCGCGGAAATCGCTTCTGAAACCCTAAAATTTGGCGAAACCGGTACCTATTGGAACAAGGCAAGTTTATGGGTCTCATTTTGCATTTTCGCACCTCTGGTGGGGCATTCGCATATCCGCTTGCAGGTTTTTTTGGGCACAAAATTCCCCAGACCAAAACTTTTTTGTACGGAAGGTATTATACAAATTGTATTACTGGTTGTGGTAGTTGTTTTTTTTTTAAGACTAAAAACCAAACAACAACTAATACCTTATCTAAAAATCCAACCTTGAAGTCCACAAAAAAGCATTCAACAATTACACTAATGAACCGATTCTGAAAATATTTAAAACCCATCATTTTACGAGATGTGACGAGCAAACTGCCGAAAGAAAAAGGGAAAGCTTTTTAGAATTAATTTATATAAAGAAATACACTGAAAAATAAAATTGAAGTTGAACAAATGGATTGTAAATAATAAATGCGAACAAGCCCCTTTCTTCATTCTTCATGCCAGAGGATATATGGTTTTCAGAGAAAGATTTAGGGACAATAGTTTTTAAAAAAGCATATTTTAAATAAATAGGAATTGCACCTTTTTGTAGATGTAATTCTGAAAAGTCCACGCATACTTTTCCAACATACTGCTTTTATGCCAAGCGTTGTGTACAACCTAAAAAAAAATAAATGACTAACGAAACAAACGGCCATACGAACCACTTTATTTCAGTATCATTGGAAAATACTGCCTTTAGCCCTTATAAAGGACTTGCAGGGTTTTTTTTCGGTAATTCTTATGCTTTAATTGCAGATGCGAATGAATCGACAACCAGATATTTTCCGCTTCATTTTTAGTTTTTTAAGTAAGGGTTTTTAAATATCTAAAAAACGTCCAGCAGACGAAAATCATCCCTATGGGCATGGGAAAATTGAAGCCGCATTAATAACTTTGGAGTAGTGGCTTTTCTTGTGTTTTCTGCACAATCATTGCATACGAAAGTATTCAAAAATTCAGACAACAATAAAACCCCAAAATCTTGGACTTTGATTGTTTTGGGTTTAATAATAGTTTGGGAAAGAAATCTCATTTCAATCGTAATTAAAAAAAGTAAACAAACAAAAAGTTTCCCTCACTTAAGCAGATTGCTTGGCAATCATAGAAGTGATGCAATAACTTCGGTAATGGCATTTATTCGTATATCAAAATAGCAAATCATATTTGGAAAAGGTATGAAGACTGCTGATGATTTTATGGGCAGCCCCTTTATTGGCTTCTACTTTTATTTTATATAACAGCAGCTATTTAATTTAAGACCAAGCTTTGGAGAAATTAATGGACGAGCAGGTTTATGATGAACTTATAATTGAAATAAGAGCAAAGTCTCTGGATGTAAAGGTGTTTATAGGAACGCGAGATGTTTTATAAGAAATCTGGTATGAACTTTAAATGTAGATTTTACAACGTCATGGTCAATAGTAACAAATACTGTAAAATCTGGTCATGATATGCACAATAAATTAAAAGACTATTTAAGAAGTAGAATACAGAATTTAGGGCATGTACTCATTCATATTGGAACCAAATGAATATTAAGTTTTTGAGGTAAAATCAATAAATTAAACGATTCTAGATTAAAAAAAGTCTAAATAAATAATTTTCAAATTAAATAGAAAGTATAAGTCGAAAATCGGAGAAATAAACAGTTTCAAAGAACGTAAAATGATTCAAACTGAAAAAAAGTAATATTTTCAAAAGAAACAAAGTAATTTGGATAGGTTTATAATCATTTTTCATTTTGTTATCTGCTTGTTTTTTTCCTTGAATTTTTAAAATTTTATAAAAATTGGAATGATTAAGTCTGAAAATCAGAATTGATTTTTTTGACAATTCCGCTTTCAATTGATCGAGACAATTCACATGCTTAATTTTATATATTTTACATGAATTTTTAGAATATAAAAAAAATTATCGGATTGCTAAAAGAAGTTGGATATATAATCTAAAATAAAAATGTGGATTAAATTCATAAACTATAAAACAACACATATTTTTGTAAAAAACAATAGAACAATAAAAAGTTTACTAAATATGCCCTATGTGAAGAAAATTTGCAATTATGAAATTTTGAAACAAGACCTGAATTCCGCATTGCAATAACTGTGATGACACAGTGGTCTGTCTGACAGAACTAAATGTATCGCTTTTTGTAAAAAGCGATATTAGCGTCAAATCGTTTTTATGGCGTTAATATATTTGGCCTTGTTCTTGAAAATTAGCAAGATTTTTTTTCAATAAGGAATTGATAGATATACATTAAAAAAAAAAGCTATCCATAAAATAAGCAGAAGTTATGAAGGATAATTAGATTGTTCTCTAAAGCAAATGCTTGTAAATTTTTCTCCATTTAATGCGATTACAGTTTGAATACTATTAAGGTTATCAAAAATATATTGGTAACGTTTAGTTCTTTAAAGGGATTTTTTTGAGACATTATTGTTTCAGAAGAATAGAAGTCTCACTTAAAGTATACTAAAGTAATTGGATTGCATTAAAACAATCCAAACGTCAAATTTGCATTTTTAAGGTTCAAAAATTTCCTCATCCCTCAGTTTTATATGTTGACAACCCTGTTTTTTCCTTCATTAATGTCAAAGCTACTAGCCTAATATTTCAAATTTGTTTCATTTGGTATCAAAAATAACAAATAAAATTACCTGATATTGATCTCAATATATATTATATCAAATTGATTTAATATACTGTTTATCAATTTTTGTGAAACAACTTTATTATTTTGTTTGCTTTCTTCAAAAACTTTAAGTTTTCTCCTTTATCGTATCGCTCCATAAGGGAAAGCAAAAGCGCTTTTTGTTCATTTTACAAATAACCTTAAAATTACATTTAAGATGGACAACATTTTAATACTAGATCGCCTAGATCGTTTAGAAAAACTATTTATAGGTCGAAAGAATTTTAAACCCTAGATTGGAAGCCGTTGATTATACAGGAATTTCAAGAAGCTACGGTTTATAAGCTTACCGCTAAGGGTAAAATTCCACACTCAAACCTAATGGTAACCTGCTGTTTTTTGAGAAAACAAAATTGGTGGAATGGTTGCTTTCAAAATAAAAGTATCATCGCCTAAATGATGAGCTTAACATGAGCTCGAAAAAATACACTTCTTTCATTTACTAACATAATTAATCACAAAGGCACCTTAGTTAAGGTGATAAATTAAATTCTTATGAAACAAACACCCTATATACGTGTTGGCACTTCCTATTACAAGGAAGTCCAAGCCCCAACTATTGCGGGGACCTTTAATGATATTTTTAGTGCAATTGAATATGGAAACCATAAACAGGACCATGGCAAAGAAATCATTTAAGTAAAGATTCCGAAATATGATGGCTTTTAACCTGTATCCGTCATGTAGAATTTTAAACAGGAATACCTTGGTTTTATAATCATTTATCTCCCCTAGGTAAATCACCTCAGAAGGAGAATATACCTATCATTATTATTTATAAAAACACATTTTCGGAAGTCATTATGAATTTAGGATTAGACTATTTTACAACTCTTATAACCTAAAACCAATTCAGGTTTTACCAATACTATGCTTAGTTCTAAAGAGCGCTCCAACAGGAAAAAAAGTACTTTTTTAAAATGGGCTGAGGAAATCTTTGACAATAACCTACCTATTTGACCATGATAGCTTTAGTAGCCAGTTTAATGCCGATTGGGCGAACAAGCTGCTGATTTGTATTGAATGAAGTTACTTTCAATAAAAGAAGAGCTTACCGACGTAATTAAATATTTAAGTACCACGGAACATTAATAAATTAGAAGCTAAGGGAAAGGATAAGCGCGAAAGTAAGAATTCTTTGGCAAATTTATCTATGTAGCAATAATGAAGACAGTTTTAATAAAAAATCGATGCAATGAAACAGATTTTTGGTGTCATTAAAGTCCCGTGCCCGTGGAAAAAAGAAGACACTTACTTTTTACAGAATCTAAAAAAGAGATTCCTGCTTTTAATGGCATTTTTTACAAAACCATCGAACGAAATAGCAAGCAAAACATGTAACCCGCATGTGGTTCACAGCCGCATCAGATTAAAACTAAAGCTTTTACCTAAAAACTTGTTCAGAAAATCGCGAATCGGGTGGAGAAAGAACTGGGCCAGCATTTTACTAAGCGTTATTGAAAAGTTTGATATAGACAAAGTAAGATCTATGTCCCATGGATGCCTTACTCGCTTTAACAAAGCAAGAGTAAAAACAGATCTAACACAACTTAGAAGCCTACTTAAAGAGATTGGAAACTAAGCAATCAGGAAATTCTTAATACTATCGAAAATTTGGTGAATTTGGACGGATGGTGATAATGAACCGCTTAGTGGGATGCTAAAGGACGCTTAACTTTACAGTCGAAAAAGAATTTTTGACTAAGAATTTTGAAGAAACGATGACAGAAAATCGTAGACCGCACTTAATTAATAAAGGGCTAAAGCTGTCATCAAACTATGCATTGATTTGTCATCAAAAAAAAATAATGAATGAAACGAATAAGACCGCCATAAATTTTAAGAATGAATGAAAATGATGAAAAACTGATGGATGAACAAAGACTAGTATTCATAGGGCTTAACAAGTAGAAATAATCAGAATATCATTTTTTTTACCTAAAATCTATTGCTAAATGAAGAAAAAAAGAACAACTAGAACTTCGTGTGAAAAGAGCCCGAGCTTTTCCCATCGAAAAAAGCGCCTGGCAAAACTCGGGCACTTTCCGACCAGGGGAAACGGATAAAGAAGCTTTGGGTTCTGAGTCCCACTGCGTTGCAGAACCCAAGCCTCTTTCAAGGTGTCCAAGAAACTAAAATAGATGGTACGACCATGGTCAAGGAATAGGAGGAATGTTATTGATCTACTACATGTCAAATTTATCTATGTTCTGATTAAAAAGCGCTTTAGGCGTTTATAAAAAGACAAATGGAAACTTCTTTTTTTCTTCAACAGGCAAGCCTATTTTAAGAAAGGAAGTCAAAAATCAAGAAAATTACAACTCATAAACATAACTATTTTAAAAGTCAAGAAACTAACATACAATCCAAGGATTAGCGCAAGTATCTAACCAACAAGAAGTATAAGTATACGAAACGCTAAGAAAGATCGTAAAAGAAGCACACTATCAATTTAAAGACAAAAACTATTTTCGGCAGTCGGTATTACAAAATGAACTCAGATGGATGGGAACTACGAAATAAATACTTAAAGAATTCATGTTCTCCAAAAAGATATAACTAGAATTGAAATCGGTCATTTCGAAAGCTCCTAATTACAGAAGGTAATGTTGGACTTACTATCGCCTAATGAAATAAACAAAAATTTAAACATCTGAATATGATTTTTTCTAATCAATGACTCGATTTGGGTTTCTAGAAAAAGTAAAATTAATAAGCAAAGAAATATGAAAACCATAGACTCTATCTTGGACAAATTGATTCAATGGAAACTAACGACTTGAAAACTTTCTCAAAGTATCTAATAAAATTCAAAGATAAATCTAAACTTATATGACGGATTCAAAAGATGTGAACGATTGGCTTGAATAGATTCGTGCAAAAAGGGATTAGTCAGGAGGCGCAAGATGTGTTTTTTGTTGGCCACAAAAACAAACTTGTCTTTACGCCCGATGGTTGAAAGAAAAATAAAAATGAAGAAGACCTATACTCAAATTTAGGATGCTCTATTTTGAGAAGAAACTACTCAAAAAAAAGAGCCGAAGAGCTGGAATAACCCTTTCCGAATACTGTCGTAATTTTCCGGCTTTTGAAAAATTCGGTTATCGAAACGTTGAACTTCTGAATCAGGCTAGCACATTAATGCAAATGCCTCTTGGTCAAGTATAAAAACACTTACAAGCATCAGTAATAATGTTTTAAAAAGCATAATCCTAAACTAGCTAACGAGGTTATTCCAATTAAGCCGAAGAAAATACGAATCACTGTAACAAATTTTAAAAAATATAAAGTCATGATTGGAAAAAGGACAAATCTATAACACATACTGGCGCTTCATATCCTATGGATGGAAATCAAGAGAAAGATGCCGAAGTAGTTTTTAGCCAACATATAGCAGGAGGATATCTACAGACCAATAATTACCGGCAGATTTAAAATGATTCAAGAACAGAATGTACGCTGTCATAAAAAATACCCTCAGTATTATGACTAAGTCCTACTTCAGGAAGACGAGAGAATTAAGTAAAGAACAATTAGGAGAAATGACTCAGAGAATTCATACAAGAAATGAATTTAAAAAAACATCAAGCTGTAAGCTTTTGTTCATAGAGATAAAAAGCACAATACAACGTACTGCTTATGTCAAATAGAATAAGGTTTTGATGGAAAAGCATAACAATGCCAGCTTTATCGGAAATACGAAGCCAGGTAGCGGCTTGAAAAGCGTGGCTAAGCAAATGGGATTACCACCGTCCAAGGAAGTACAACAAGAAAAGAATATACACGACTAAACGATACGGCTTAGAGATTAAAAACATCTCTATTTCTTATGTTTATATTTGTGATATAGTGAAAAGTACCGAAGAACTTAGACGAATTACATCAAAAGCGATGAAGAAAGAAAATGTCAGGTTCATTCCACTAATCAACAAGGCAAAACAAACTACAGGGATTTAGATTGGAATACAAAGGTTTATAATTTAAAAGCAAGCGAAGTACGATCGTTTCCCAATGTCCGGCCAAGAATTAATAGGGCCAAAATTGCTCAGAATAGAGGAATATCAAATCAAATTAAACCCAAATCATACGTGAAGCTTTTTAGGAAAGACAACGGGAACTTAACAGTAAACTTTGCCAGCAAGTATCGCCCAGAGTTTAGTGAAAAAGTAATCAAAAGAAGTATACTAAGGGAATAGAATTTTTAAAGTAAGAAATAATGGGGCTATAAAAACTTAGATGAGTCAATGGAGCTACCTAAATGGGACGAATTAAGACGGATTTAATAAGAGCATAATAAGTTAAGAAAAGTTTGACTCAAAATACGGGAAACAATCAAATCAAAGCTGATACTCAGGCATTGAATACCTGCTCAAGAACACTTACGAAATGAAAAGGGAGAAGCGATAGATGCAAGAAACTATTTCAGAATATGGTAAAGCAGCTTCCAACATCAAGAGTGATTCCAAAAGTTCAACTTTGATTCATTAATGGGATTTTATTTTCCTTCTATAGTAATTATAGGTTAATTTATTATTTAATCACACAAACTTAGTAAACAGATATGAAAATGAGTAGCAAAATTCTAACTTGGGAAAAATCAAGAAAGTTCTCCATATCAAAAGTAGTATGCGCCCTATGCGGTTTTTTTTGCTTACGATTATCTGCCCTGAAACACTACAAAAACCGAATAGGATCCACGCGCGATAAAGTTATGGTAAGTTTGGGGAATAAATTAAGTACTTAAAGATAATTTCAAACTTATAATTAAAAGTTTTCCGGATCGTTTATAATAATGATTTTTTACTAAATTCATTTTAAGGTACTACAGGGTTTAATATGTTTTAACGCTAGTTAAAAATGTTTAAATAGAGCTTTTAAATTTGATATTTTTATTCTTTCTTGCTTTTGACCTTCAGCTAAGGATTACTTTAATTTCTTGCCTCGATTAGCTCTATAGTCTTTCTTTTAAGACCATTTAAGGTTCATAGGTTTAATTACATCAACAATAGTGTTATTTTTAAATTATTTTTTTCATAATCTTATTTTCGGATTTGCTATTTGAGTTCTTATTTGCTGTTTCAGAATAAGGTTAAAGAGTAGATGTCTAGGTAATTATTAATAAGACCTGTTGATTATGGAAGAAATTATCGAGTTGAACGAGGCCTACCCTAAATTATGGATACTGTATTCTGAAGTTGATTTTGGATGAAGATTACCAAAATTGGCCTCCGTGATTTTGTGACAGCCCTCATGTTCAAATTGTCACTTTTTTTAAAATGAAGAAAAAACAATTCTTTAAAATCTCATTTTCGGAATTGATGCACAAGAAACACACCTTTAGCTCTTCCTTTTTGCAAATATGTCATAAAAGGGGGTAGAATGAGCCAATGATTTGTTGTTGATGCTAAGCGATGGATCCGAAGATTCAATCAAAATCCTTTGGTTGTAGGGGATCCAAACATTGTTTTTTTACGCTAGGCTACCCGCATTAATAAACTATGAAGGTAATTTCAATTTGCTTCTATTTGTGTGGTAGACAAAAGTCAAAAGAACTTACGCCTAACCAATAAAGGAAGAATTTAAAATCATTAGCACATCAGGTCCGAGCAACTTTTAGAAGCTTCCGCAGAAGTAAATTTGGGGAGTTTGAAAAAAAAGAATTTGGCTATAAGTGCTAAAAATATCAACTTTTGAATAAATATTTATTGAAGGGACTGATGCTCGGAACTTGGGAATGGGTATTCGTTAAGTCTAGGCACTAAATTCTCTTTTGATCAAAAAATGGTATTCAATTTGTGGTGTATTGAAGATAATATCATCTAGGAACCGATGAACCCATTGAAAATGGAAAAAATTAGTGTTTTTAGAAGACTTAGACGGTTTGAAAGTGGTTTTAGCTGATTGTTTGAGCGGAGGAGCACAGGAACATTAATTTAAAATCCGTATAAAAGATGCGAATGCTTAAACTTTTATTTTGGGGTAGAAAAATAGAGCAAAAGTTACGAATGAGGTTGTAGAATGGGCAGCCCCAAGAAGTATTTGGTATTTCAATTAATATACATAAAGAAAAGTCGTTGAAGACCAGTTTCTTGCTATTAACGCAATAAGTAATTCCAGGAGCAGTTTTTTTTAGATATGAATTATGCGCAAACGATGGTAACCGATGATTTAAGCTATGTAAGCCAAGGGTTTTCTAGACTTATGGGGAGTCTCCTCGGAAGAAGCTATGGAAGATAATAGTCGTAATTGGAAGTTTAATTTAGACGTAGATTCCATTATAGGTTCATAATATCTATACAGAATCTGCCATGAATAGACCTAATTGGGAATGCGAAATGGAGAATAAAGCAATTTTCTAAATGGCGTAATTAAATGGATAAGGGTATTGGGAAAACCTTTTTAAAAACACCGATGGAAAGCATTTTTTGGGATTCTATTCATTTTAGATATAACGGAAGAGATAGAAAATTTCCTGAGAGCTTATTAAAAAAAAGAATGATTTATTTGAGGTCATCTTTGGAGTAATTTTACTCTATCGGTATTGCGGTAAATGATATTACCACAGGTCAAGCGAGTATTGTGAACGAAAAATTTTCCGAAATATACGGTATGGAGTTCAAGGATTTAACGGATGTTATACATTTTTTGAAAGATTCACTCAGATTGACGTTAAGAAAAAAGAGATGAAGAAAAAATTTCTTGGCAGATGTAACAAAGTGGAGTCTGGAAAGAATGCCTGGAACGAAGGGAGATTGTACAAGAAAACGGTTGAGAACGGATATAGACGCAAAAATATTCGTCATTGTATTCCCAAATATTAATGATTTCAACGGTGCTAAGACCCATACGGAACTGTATACAATCAGAATAAATTAAAAGAATAAAATGAGCGTTTTAAAATTCGCAACAAAGGCAACTCTTCAGATAGCCATTTGGGATATGATCTTATAAAAAATGAACTGTATTGGGGGGAGAATTACGATCTAATTTTGGAAGTACGACCTTCAGAAGACCTATCTGAAAAAATTACTATTTGGGGAGAAAAATACAAAACCGCAGAAGATAAGTTGAGGGTACCGAAAGCCTTCAAAATTTTATAGAGAGTCTGGAGACTAATTGGATCTTGTGAAATAAGATTTAAAAAAGCAGAACGAAAACTTTTTTAGATATATTGGATTAAGGGCTTTATTGTTAAGAGACACTTAACGACAAAGGCATTCGGATGATTTGGCGCCTATGCAAGACTCACGCAGGCAAAAAGTAAGGGAACAACAATTAAAATTATTTGAATCTGTTATTAATGCATTCTGCTGATCCGATCATCATTACCGAGGGCTGAACCCATTAGATTATCGCAATGGTCCTAAACTAATTTATATAAACGTATTCCTTTGAAAAATTAACTGATTTAAAGAAGAAAGAAGTACTAGGGAAAACACCGCGGTATTTTACATAGGAGAGGGTTTCAAGTCCAGAAACCCTAAACGTATTAGAGCGGAATTTAAGATCTGGAAATTACGGTCGATGAGGATATGCTAAATTACAACCAAAGATGGCAAAGAATAATTGGGCAAACCTTTTCCATTGGCCCCAGTTCAAAATGAAAAAGGGCATTGTACCCATTTTATTTCTACTCAAAAAGATATTAACTGAAAAGAAAAATTTAGCACTTTCTTTAAAGAAAGTGTTAAGGAAAATTTCTATGTTTTTCAATAAAGACACTTAATTTCAAGGAATTCTTAAACGCAGGTATAAACTCTTTTAATGCACTAAATTACAAATCAGACCTTGTGGAGCTTTGGTTATTAAGGTAAATTAGAGATAAAATTTATTTTGCAGCAAGTCAAGCACACGATTCAAAATTTACAGACTTTAACAAAGAACGGCTTACAAACTTGAAGGTTTTTAAAAAGGTGAGGGTTCACCTGGTGTCACATGGCAAAGTGAGGCAAAACAACATTGGCCAATTACAAATTCAAGACAATACAAAATTTTGTAACGTGTTGAGATTGCTAAAAATTTAGGCTTAAAAGCTGTTGATTAGTTTACCGTTATTTACAACGGAGAAAATTATTGGAACATTAGTTTTAGGTAAAGTTCTTTAGATGGCTAATTAACTGGCTGAGCATGTTTCAAAAACATGCCGAAATTAGGTGATTCTTAGGGGTTGAAATTAACAAGAAAGACGTTTAGAGGTCGAGTTAGAACAATTTATAAATTATGCTCCGGGTATATTTGGTAGTTTAGAAGACGAAAAGGTTTGTTTTAAAAAAGAGTTAATGCTTGGGCATTTTATGAATTTTTTTGAAATTGAAGCAGCAAGATTATGTTTAAAAAATTAATTTCAAAGATCTGTACAACCCGCAGATAGTCATTTGTAGATGAATATTTTAATATGATAGTGATGCGCTCCAGAAGTCAATAGAAATGAGGTCCTTGACTAAGGATAAAAAACCCATATGGTTTTCCCCGTGGAGTTTTAATCCAGCATAGAAGATAATACCTTTTATGTGGTTGGAAACGATATTACAAAAGCAAGAAAACCCTTGACCAAATAAAATATTCTAGACGAGCGCTTTTTTGAGAATTTCTATGGCAACACCAAGAATGCTATATATGGAGTGGGATATCTTAAAAACACTTTAAATTTTGGGGGAGGGTTTTAAAGACCGCTTTGGACAAAAATATAAGCAGAAAATCAATTAACATTTAAGAAAACATGGTAAGTTGTTGGGTCCACACAAAAGACCGTCAGACCTCTTTTGATAAAATTACAGATTCGCTAAAGATAGAAAACACATTATTTTTTAAAAATGAATATAGGTTTCAAAAAAATACTGGCAAGTATGCTTAATGTCATTGATAGTGCTTGCATCATAACGAGAAATTAGAGGGGAACGCAATTAAATTAGTAGGTGCCATAATCAAGATATCACCAACCGAAAAAATATGAAAAATCTTTAAAGCGCCCTTAAACCAATGAACTACCCCGTAAAGCTAAAATTATTAGAAAACCTCAAATACAGAACTAGAACAGTTTGCCTTAACAGTCGCCTCCATGAACCTTCAGGAAACCTCTTAGAATGATTACTAGTTTTTTCTATCCTTACTTGAAAAAGAAATATTCTGATAGGTTAATGAAAAAAGGCAGACAAATTCATCTCGTTTGCCGTGGACGGAGCAACAAGAATGAGACAAATTATATTTGGAAGGCTTACTCGATTACTCAGGGTGGGGAACTTATTAGAAATTTGCAAGAAATAGATACGCGTGCCTTAAAATAAAGGAGGTAAGTATTTTACAATAAAAAGGCAGATTCAGAACAAGCGCG
>Ga0163217_1049566_pt1 | contig 20811 bp, 8 predicted proteins | sample SynspAceP_FD_185933 | JGI IMG/M metagenome (GOLD analysis project Ga0163217, IMG submission 185933) | Saline lake microbial communities from Ace Lake in Antarctica - Synechococcus sp. Ace-P (PacBio error correction) | ecosystem: Environmental > Aquatic > Non-marine Saline and Alkaline > Saline ...
CGTCCCCGGGCCCCCCGCCCCGAAAGAAATTTTTTAAAAAATGGTATTAGAAAAAAAAGCTTTTTTATGTAAAAGAATTAATGTTTCCCGCTTTTAAATTGAGTTTATAAATTTTATCAAAATATTAAAAATACTGGATGTTGGATGAAAAATTATCAAAGAATAAAACTAATTTATAACTTTGTTTATTTGCAAGTTTTTTTTGCCGACCCTTCTACTCGCCTTACTTTTTTTTTAGATTATCCCAACGCTAAAACTTTAATCTCAAGGTTTTTGACCCTCTAAAAATAAATGGCTTCAAAGCGTAAATTTTATTTGGCCGAAAGGAGTTCCCCTGAAGGCTGTCGTGATAACTGGATTAATGATGAATTCCATTAGTGAAATTAAGCTGAAGTAAGTGTTTTGCTCGAAAATATGGGCTACAGCAGTGTTTAAACGGACTTATGAAACGCAAAAGTGGTGTTATCGAGAAGGAATTTAGGCTTGTGGTGCGTTGTTTAACCGAAGATTTTGATAGCACAAAGCTTATGTTAAAACCAATAGAAGGTGTTTTAAAGCAACAACTTTAGCTTTTCCTATGGGGGATACAATGCCTAAAAGATACCGTCTAACGAAAAATGTTAAACTTCCCTAAACTAACGGAGCAATTGCGCATCAAGTTTTTTTTTCTGCATCCATTAATTAAAAAAACGAGGACGGTTCTCGTTTATCAATAAAAACCCGAAATTATTTGGTGAACAATAATTTATGGATTTGAAATAAAAATACACTATTTTTAGTTGGTCTGCACAAAAAAGTAATAATGGCAACAACTGGGCATAGTTTATATCAAGGCTCGGATAGATTTAAATAGTTCCGGCGCCAATCCCGGCAATGGCAAAATGAATGAACGTAAAAACATCACTTTAAATCATTTAAACTACGGATTGAAAAGCGAATTTAGATTGGGAAAGGAAGAATTTACACAAAAAATTTCCGAATGTTACAAAAAATGACTTTTTTTAGCGACAGATTGAACTACGGCACAAGGCCGAAAAAGAGGCTATAGGCAAAATCCCCAACTGAGGCTTTTGAATTATTCTTCAGGCACCTCTAATTTGTTGACTGGAATTTTTAAGAAAGCATGTTTAAAAACAACTCAGGAATATTTAGATTTTCCATATGCCCAAGCTAATTGATAATAATTGGAATGCATTCTTGCTGCTTTGAAGCCGATATGGCCTGGAATTATGTAGGCGTCGTCTTATGCTTGGGGCAAATACGCGTGATTGGGCTACGATTTGAATTCTTACTGTAAATAAAGGTCAGTGGAATGGCGAACAGTTTATTTGATGAAAAATGGCTGATATATCACCGACAACCTACCCCTAGTATTCTAAGGGTACTTATGGGGGTTCATTTTTGTTAAATTTGCCGAAGGTAATACTCAGATGTACCTAGAGATATGTTCCTGCAAATGGGTTTTCAAGGGCAAGCGTATTTTTATTGATTCCTCTAAAGATTTAGTCCATCGTTAGGATACCGGAACTCTCTGAGAACCCGAAGTTCGATATAAATAACTTTTTTAAGTGAAAATTTATCAGCGCTATTTAATTAAAATACGTAGAGTACATCTAGTAAGATAATAGCAAGCGGATCACGTGCTACATGAAATTAATGAAAGTCTTTTTGAAAACAATAGCCAATTATGTTTTTATAACTATAACTATTGTGAATAGCTTAATAAGCTAGCTAGTAAATATCAGAATTCAATGGAATGAACCACACATTTGAAAGCTACTACACAACAATAGTTTCGTTAAACCAAGTTGAACCTGTTTAAATTATTATGTATTATAAAGAATGAAGTTAGTTTTTTCTTTTCATAATAGTGTTCTCGTAAAAAGAGCTTTTCTACTAGATACAAGCTCTTTTTTAATACCAACCAAAATATTGGGTCTTTGCCTAGTTGAGCTATTTGAAAAAAAATTAAGCTAAAGTAAAAATCTCTGCAAATTGGCCATTAAATGAATCTTGCATACGTTTTCCATGCGATTAATCAAATTGCGTAGAAAAACCTACATACTCGACATTTCTAGCTCTCTGGCGGTTCTCAAGGATCAGAGAACCCGTATACTAGCTCTTCCCTCGACTCAAAACCTCGGTCTCATCTTCAACCATAAAAAGCTTCAGCTTGCCTAATTAATGGCTATTTCAAGTAAAAATCATATTAATTTTTAGGGGTAAGCGAATGACCACAGTCTACGCCGTCGTAATATCGGCACGTTGATCTTCATATTTTGCTTCATCATAGGCCACAATAACACCGAATACGACATTCTTTTGGTGTATTTTTCAAATTCCGCTGCCAAGGCCAAGGCCGATTTTTTGTCTTTTACAAAAATTAAGCCCTTGGTGATCTTCCAAATCTATACCACCTCTAATTTTGATGTGGCATGATAATGGCTTGTTGTTTTTCCTGAATTTTCTGGCGCAATACCAAAATAGCTTGCACCCCTCTAATTTTTGACAATACACCTTTTTGAAAAGCTCGTAATAGGCCTGTATTTGGTGCTCTGATAAAGCCTCTTTAAGTTTGGTTGTGAATTTTTTATACGACATAAATAATTTAATTCCAGTATGTTAAAGTCATGATCGACTACCAATAATATTGGACTTTCCACAAGCTTTTCAGATGTTGACAACAATTGTTATGACTATTGTATTCCCTTGAGTACCTTTACTAATGTATTAAGAAAAGAAATAAATTTTATCATTTTCATATAGTGTTCTCGTAAAAAAGGCCTAATCTTAATTGATTAGGTCTTTTTTTAAATATAAGCTAATATTCAGCAAAAGGCCTATAATATTCATAACAACTGGGTTTCCATAAACGTTAGCCCTAAAGGATCCATTTATTTTTACCAAAAATCTGGTTTGCGTTTTTTCTTAAAATGCTTTCTACCTTCTTTGCTTCATCGGGTCATATAGGCTAATCGTTGTGGCTTCACCCGCGAAAACTTGCTGGCCTACCATACCCATCATCTGTTTAAAATTCAATAGCAAACTTTTTATGCATTTTTAATAGAAGGTAAGTGTGATTTTTCTAGAATTTCTTGGTGCCCATTCATAGGCGTTATCCTCTAATTTGTCATGTGGAATTACAGCATTTTCGATTCCCATTTAAAAGGCTTCTTCTGTGCCGAATAAATTCGACCCTAAAAAGAAAATTTCCCTTGCTTTTTTTCTGCCTACAAATTTTCGCTAATATGCAAGAACCATAAACCGCCATCAACAAAGAACTTGTAAACATCTAGCGTCCGGTTTGCTTAAAAATAGCGTGTTCTTTGCTCGCTAGGTTAAATCACACACCAATGTAAAAGCTAATGCCTCTGTTCCTTTACCATATCTAGTCTCCAGCCCTCGCGCAACCACAATTCTACGCGCTCTTAGGCATAAACCGGAATAAGCGTGTAACTTCTAAATATTTAAACGATGCATACGTCTTCCCCAACATAAACTTGTGTCCCCTAGCCTTTTGGTTCTTCCCCCCACTACAAGAATAAATACCAATCTTTTTCGTCAGACTCGGCTCTCCCCTGCGGAAAGTAAAACAACACAATGGAAGTATTTTCTGTGCATCGTAAAAGGCTTGTATAATTCCGCCTCGTTGTCTTTAGGCCCTAAAAGCCATTCCCGATATTTGGGTCTATTAAAACGCGGATTCGGGGCTAAACCATCCACTTTTTATAGGTAATGATCTTCCGAATTCTTTTTTACCCGTTTCCAGAGCTATTTTTTTTTTTTTCATTTAATGTATAGTGTTTTTATTTTCGATATTTAAAAGCTGATACCAACTAACTTTGTAAAAGGTAAACAAGTGCAAGTGCAAGGCAAGTGCCAAATTCACTTTAAAGGAAACAGAGTAATGATAGAAAAGTTTAAAATAATTTAAATCTTTGGTATAGATGCTACTGTAAGAAAAAATAATTTGTTAGCAACAAAGCTTTAAATTTGGTTTAGGTGGCCATCGGTCTATTTCCATCCATGTCTTCTAAGCTATACTAATACGATCATGCAAACGATGTCTTCTGCCAAAATTCTATACGAAACGGGTTTTAAACTAAAATCTCGCCCCAAAATCAGGTCCTTGGTATTTCTTTAGATGCCAGTAGGCTTCTCTAGTCTTTTAGTTTTAGATTCTATAAACTTCTCTAGAAGCAATAACGTCTACTTTGGTTAGAGTAGATAAGCACCTAGACTTACTGGCGTCTGGCTGGACTCCGAAATACCATCAGATTAGGTTTTTAGAAATTTTTTTCTGCTTTTCTTTTAATGGATTTAACTGACGCTCCATAGTGGGCCAAAAAAAAGAAATAACATAACATTAGGGTATGTGCAATAGCTTTCCTTTTCACTTTCGTAATTGGTATAAAAAATAAAACCTCGTAGGTATATTTTTTTGAGCAAAACAACTCTACTCTTTGGAAACCATCCACGCACGCCATACCGCTCCGAAATGGTCATGCATTGGTCAATCAATCCCTCTGAGGCTTCAGTTTCAAATAAAACCATTTTTGAAAAGCTCTAGGCCTTCACTCTATGTTTGATTCTATAAGCCGCTTTTATCATAGGTTTTCCTATAATTACCTAAATCTTTTGCATAATTCCATACCTATAAAAAACGGTACAAAGTTCAACAAAAGATAGCAAACAAGAAGTATTTCATACAAATTCTCTTGTCAGATAAGTACATTTTTTAAGAAAAAAAATCGAAAAGCTTACCGTCTCTGCTAAAAGCACCCTAATCAAATATTCTCGAACAGCCTCCTCTTTGAAAACTCTATAGATGCATAATCGCGTAGAAATAATGCCCTAATATTAACTGCCTCACTCTTCGCCCTGTTTTCGCATTAAAATGCCGCCTCTTTTGCCCGTAGAATGTTTTCGTTTTTGGAGCCAGCTCTCTTTTTTTGGATTCCTCACCCACGCATAGTAGCCTCATGATATAGTACATCTACCCTCGGCAATTAAAAGGAACATATATCTGGTTTGTATGCTGTAAAATCACTACAAAAGGCATAACTTTTAGGTTAGGGAGGGTCCAAATGGTTAACATCACTGTTTTTTTTATCGTTCGCCATCCTCTAAAACCAATGTTCCTTTCCGTTTTTTTATATTGTTGAACAATAACATTTTTTCAATGCGTAAGCGTTTCACGGTTTCAATAATCCAAAGTTCTAATGAGCTAAATTTTCCCTCCCAAATAAAATCCGTTCGTATATGATCGCCTATGTGCCAATGGAATAGTGGTAACATCACCGTTATCATCTTTCATAAATTAAGGCTGATTTTTTAACGGTTAATTCGTGAAAAATTAAGCCTTATAATTAGTGTAGGAGTTTTCCTAATTTCAAATAATAAGGAAATGAACCTGGCTTCCTCGATGCTTTTCGGACGCATAAATATTCATTTCCCCGCATCTCTACCCAGAAGCGGACGTAGAAATTAGCCCTGGCCAATCCGAAAAAATCATTTGATTCCCCAATGTAAATGTGATAATAAAATATGATTGATTCTTGAAAAACGAATTTATGCTTTCAGATATGTACTTGAGTGCCTTCCACCCAATCAATAACAAACATATGTTTTTAATTTCCAAGTACCTGAGGCGGTAAGGGTTTGTAAAGGTGTTCGCGGGTTGCCGCATAGCAAACCAGTATCCGCTTCACACCCTCTCCCTCCATCTTTATTTTGTTCAGGTTACGGCGTTTTAAAGTTTAGTTTATCTGCTTTTAGTCAATAATATATTAAGGGTATAAAATGTTTACATAAATTAAGAATTAAACAACCCTTTAAACTTGAAACAATATAAACTTGAAAAAAACCCTTTTATAAAACAAGGTCTCCGTTCTATTCCTCCATTTCAATAATGTCTTTGGCTTCTTGTAATGCTTGGTGCAAACTAAATTTCATCAGGCACATCATCATAAGAGACAATTTCGTTTACTAATACAAATATTTATTTGCCTTTTCTTAGCTATCTTCGCGCAGTTCTAAAAAAATCTAAATATCATTCTTAGTAGTTTGAAAAAATGAGAAAATCATTAATAATCAAATGAATCATTTTTGATTTTATTATAACCATCATTCAAATTTTCTAAAAAATTTTTAACCTCTCGCCCTCTTCTTCTCCTGGTGAACATCTCGTGTATTTTCCATCTGATCTCAATAATCAATACGTTCTATTTATTTTGAAGCTAAATAAATATAACTGCCATAGCGAATTGAAACGCCGTTCTTCTACTTGATTTAAATGATCGATTGTTTAGAACTGCAACATCAACTGGTAATTTCTACAACCTTATTAATGGGACCGAAGGGTGCAATGATAACAATTTTCTTTATCAGATAACTTAGTATTTTTTTGTGACCCCGTAATTGCTGCGTATCTTCCTCTGCGTTTGGAAAATAGCTAATATCTAAGCGTTTTAATTTGAATGCGAAGCATATTTGGCTACAATCGCACAGAGTAATGCTTTTTAAAGATTCGGTTTTCTACCGTGACTCCTAAGGAGTTCTATATGCTTTGTATGAGTGTTTGGGTCCACATACCTTAACGTTTTTTTTGGTTTTTTTTTTTTTAACCCCCTTGTAATTTAACTGGCAAAAATATAGATAAAGACCACTGCTGAATGAAGAAATACTACCAAAACAATGACCACATTTTTTGCTGAAGCATCTCCTATTTTTTCACGAAATAGAATATGAGCCTAATAAAGCCTTGGTTGGATGTTTCGTCGTGCCCCCATCACCTGCGTTCCACAGATAGATGCCTTTTAAACATGTTGGACAGGAATTGCCCATGCCACCTGGATTGGATGCGCATCAGACCATATCTACCTTTCATAGACAGGATATATTTACGGTATCAATTAAGGTTTTCTCCTTTTTTTTACGGATGATGTGACGGCGAAAAGTTTAATAAACATATGCCGATTATCGTTTTTCTGCTCAACCAAAAGAAAGTTTGTGCGGGTACTTATTTTCGAAAAATATACTTAAATGTAAATGTCACGTATGATGGTACCTCTTTAAATAGACTGCGATTGACACCTCTTAAAGTGATCTTGCGGTTTCAAAACTGAGCTGAATATCTTGCTCTTTAGATATTTTTATGCCTAACAAGTGTTGCTAAACACTTAACTTCGCTCATATTTGAATTTTCTAAGTATTAAAGGTACTTCCGTTTTGTTATTCACTTAAATATATGGCATCTTCTCCATCATTCCTTTCGCACTCACTTTTACTTTTTCATTATTTATTAGCAAGTCGACTTGCCGGCCTCTGTAATGGTTTGATATGTTGGCAATGCCTGCCTAAATCTTCTCATCATTAAGGTGAGAAAGTTCTATTTCTAAGGGGCCAAAAGATTGTATAGCGTAAGGGCGGCTCGAATACTACGTACGTATAACAAAACATCGTCAATAAAGACTACCGTTTTTATCCTCTACTAAAAAATTGAATAGTGTTTTTATTCGCTTCTAAAGTTTTAATCTCCTCTACGAAAATCATCGCGATAGAAAAGTAATGTCTAAAAACCATAATCGATATGCTTTAACACATATTCTTTTTTCAATATAATCGTTTAGGCCCGTTGCGCCAAAAAATTACCGCGGGGTGAAATCCCGATAAGAACTGTATTTTTAAAATCTACATGACTTCTCTAAAAGCTGACAAGCCAAAGCGATGCAGGAAATAATATTTATCTCTTTGGAAGAAAGCAATAGTTTTTTGACTCATAACTTAATTTGTTGATTACAAAAGTATCATTTACCTGTTAAAAAATTGTTACTGAAAGTAATTTTTCATTTGAAGGGTTTAGGGACTAGTATTAAACTTTTTTGATTAGGGTCCCGGTCAAATTGATTAATAATAGGTAGTACAACAAAATGTGTCAAATAAAACCTTTTAGAACCAAAAATTTTACGCTTGTAAGACCCTATATTTAGTGGTGCCGCTCTAGGCCATTTAAGAAAAAAAAGCTCCACAAAAAACAGACCCGTAACAAATGAAATGTTCGGGTTTAAAATATGAATTAAATAAAGACTCATTCTTCTCTTCATTCCTATCTTTTAAGGCTTGTAAAGTTCGGTTAGCGTCCCCTAAGTTTTGGTTTTTGCTTCATCAGCTTGTGCAGCCGCTTTCTTAAACAGCAAGTTTTACATTACGTGCTCTTCTCTTTAAATAAAAGCAGTAATGACTTGCTAAAACTCGTTTGAATTCCTTTAATTGAATTCAATAATTTTAAATTCAGCTGAATCACCTTTACCTAATTTAGAAACATCTTCTTTTTTCTAGAGACGGTTGGTACGAAATGCTTTGAATTTCTTCATTAAAATCGATTCGTTGCTCCTTTATCCCCCACCCCCACCCTTTTCCCTTGCCCAAAAATTTTTTCCCCCCGGTCTTTTTGCCGTATGCCGGTGTGGTCTAAGCAAATCTTTTTCGTTACTTATCAAAAGTGATTATAGTAGTTTGTTTTGTGTACCTAAAGATAATTTACGTCCTTCAACAAATTCTATTCTAATACTGTCAACTTCTAGATTTATCCACTACAAGTTACAAAATTCAGATGGGTGCTTAATTTCCTAGTCAAGATAAATCAAGATATAGATAAACCGTCATACATTCTTTCTTAACTCTACGAAAACACCAAAAGTTAGTAAAGTTACGTGACAATAACCTTCGTGCTTAGAACCTAAAGGTATTTAGTCGGTAAATAGTCAGTCCATGGATCTGGAGTCATTTGCCTTTTTAATAACCTACACGACATTTTAACGATCTCACGGATCCATTGTCAATACTACAGCTTCCAACTTGATCACCCAACTTTACGAAATCTGAGCAGAAACGTAAGTGCGTTGAACCAAGACATTTCAGAAACGTGGGATTAATCTCTTTCTACCACCTTTCTCAACTTTCAATAAATGCAACCGTAAATCATGCAATAACCACTCTTTTACCTTTTACTTTTATACCAATCTTAATTTCATCGATAAAGCGTTCCCATTGGATGCTTTTCTACTGCTTAAGACCTAATTGGATTCTTGATTTGTTTATCATCAAATCAAGGAATTTACCAAATTTAATTTTTGGATCTAATTCAACACTCGTTCGGGTGGTTAATTCTAGACCAAGAAAGATCTGTAAATACTAAACTAAACCATCAACAACCACTAAACAATAACACACGGAAAAAGTAATGTTTTTAAACAACACCGTTTAATACTTGTCCTTTTCCTACGTTGACCAAATGAATTTCTTTTTTCTGTTTTCTTCAATATCAAGCCCTCATAAGAGCTTTGGTGAGATACCACTACGTTTTTAAAATCCCTGGTTGAATTTCACTACCTTGAATTTTCGATAGTTTTTACCTACATTACTGAATCGTAATCTCTAATTGGCTTTCACATCGATCTGAGAACCTGGTAAGAACGCGTCGATTCCGAAAACATCGACAATCATACTCCTTTAGTTCTACACTTCACGAAACATTAACGATTTCTCTTTATCGTGAGCAGCATTCTACCTCTATCCCAAGCCATGAATAGTTCTGGCGCTTTCTGTGAGATAGCACTAATTGGTCACTTTTACCTCACGGATATCGATAAGCACCCACTTATCACCCTAACTATTTAAATCTGGATTTGTAAACGAATACCATTCAGTGAAATAACACCTTCAGATTTTGCATTGAATGTCGATAATACGCCCCTTCACCCGCGCCTCTCGTCACATACCTAACTACAGTTCCTGTTACTACTTCTTCATCCAGTAGTATTCCCACAAATTCTTGCAACTAATGTTCAAACTCTTGGAGTTTTTTATCATCAACTGCTCTATACATGTTCGTACTTGTCCAGTTAAAGTTTTCTAAAATTCTGAAAGGTCTTGTACAGGTGCCTGTACTTTTTGCTTCAGTAAAGTTCTACAGTTACTTCAGCTTCTTTTTTGTCTTCAGCCATTTGGCCTGATTAATAATTTTGTACCTTTGGCAGCCTAAAAAGTTTCAACATAGTACTACAAAAGAATTATACATTAATTTTTCTACCTTTTTCCTATTTCTTGAAAAAGAAGTGCAAAATTAAACCATTTTTTATGAGATTACCTACATATTGATTGTCAATAATTTATAAGGTCTTTTCCCTTCTATTAATTTATCTATATTTAGTATCTTAAGACTATTATTAATCCTTAAATATAAAAAATAGATGAACGTAAAAGCTAAATATCAGGGCCGTTTAAGTTAGGAAGCAACTTGGAATAAGAACGGAGATTCTCAGAGAGTCTAGTATATTAAAATAAAAGGTGAAGCCTGCAATCCTATGAAAAAAACCTTTATGGGACAAAATTAAAGAACTTGGGGTGAAAATGCCAAGGACATAAAAGCTAATATTTTCGTTTGATGATCTGTGGATCAACAGACATATGTGAAAAGTGGAGATTCTTTAAGTAAAATGGCCAAGCATTACTTAATGGAGATGCCATGAAATATAGAACAAATTTTTGAGCAATCAAAATACTTAAAAAATCCAGAATGTAATCACTCCCAGAACAAGTTTTAGTAATTCCTAACCTATAGGAACCTAATAGTCATGACTACAGAAAAAACGTCTGAAATTCTATCAGACGTTTTTTTTTATGATCAAAGTTTCGTGTATTGTAACTAATTTGAAAGACCGCAATGCGTTGATGCTTCAAAAATACAGCTCAAAAAAAAAGCCGTCTTTAAGAGACAGTCCTATTAATGATATGAAACCTAAAAAGTGTTAATCCTGCTTTGCTTCAAGTTTTCGCTTTTTTGCTTCTTTTTTTATCTTTCAAATCTCCCTAATATTACAACCTACCCAATAAGGATAACAAAAGTCAATATAAAAACACTCACTACAGCCAAAAACCTATTTTATATGGTATAAAAGCTATAAATCCTAAATATTGGTCAAATTCAAACATAATATATATTTATGCTACAAAGATAGTTTGAAAATGATGAATTCTACAAAATGAAAATCAAAAAAAATCTATTAAAAATATTTCATTCGATGTAAATAATTGCGAATACAATTCTTGTAACACATTTAAAAACAAACATTATGAGTTAAAGAAAGAAAAAGACACGATGGGCACGTGAAGTTCCTTCTGATAAATACTGGGGAGCTCACAACAGACGTTCCCGCAATAATTTTCAAAAATTGGTTGCCCCTTGCATCTATGCATAGAAATTGTTTATGCGTTTTGCCTATTTAAAAAATCTGCCGCCTACACAACGAAGAACTGGCTCTGACAAAAAAAAAGAGATTTAATCTCAAAAAGTTTGTGATGAATTTTAACAGTCAAACACGATTGATCAGTTTTCCTTTGGTATTTGGCAAACGGTTCTGGTACCAGAGCAATATGAATTTAATGAAGTATTGCTAATCGTGCCCATCATACAGGAAGTTATTGGAGAAGGTGATAAGAAACCATTCAACCTAAATGATGATGTGAACAAATCGCAAAATCGTCTATGATACCTTCCACGGGCAATGCATATTGCCGCTATAAAAAATAGTGGAAGTTACCCATTCCCTGGTAATTTTTACAATTAAGAAATACCTTGCAAAAGAAGTCCTTGAATTTATAAAATGTTGTATAAGATTGGTCGACCCATCCAGGGATGCTACTTCACTTACTTAGGCAAAGAATTTTTCGGTTTTCATGTTTCTCAGTTAGATCATGGAAATAAAGCAACCTTCAAAAAAACACTTTACCTCACCTTTCGAACTTGCTTTAGGTGGCACGCGTTGGAAACAGGATTACCACTACACCTGACGGTTTGAATGTTTTGGTGGCTAAATACATTGCTGAATTTACCGGATTGCGCCATTTATTACCCAGAAATAAATTTGAAGCTTTTGGCTGCACATGATCATTGTTGAAAAGCCATGGTGCAATTTAAACATTAGCGGTGCATTAACAAAATTGCAAATTGATTCGAAGAGGCTTCTGGTCCTCGTCTGGTATTGGGAGAATTTTAAACTTCCTCGCAAACGAACCGGGTAGTTCTATAATGCCTGGAAAAGTAAAATCCTACACAATCGAAGCTTTGACTAATGTTTGCGCACAAGTATGGGTAACGATGTTGCCCAAATTAGTGTTGGTGGTACTCAAGCGCACTATGAAATTAAATGTTTTTAAACCTACTCCACTGCGCGGCTCATCATTCCTCTCACAATCGCGAGAACTTTTTAGGTTATGCCGTGTGTACTTTGATGTTAAATTGCTGTAGGTATTCTCGAACCTAAATCACGAATCATTAAGCAATTATTAAAACAATTCTTTAATGCTTGTGCAGGGTAAAACACTAAAATAGGGTTACTATAAAGCAGCAGAAAATGCCAAATACAGCCCATAAAAATGGAACTAACCATTAAAAGACACCGAAAGCGTAACTTGGCATGTATACTGCCCAAGATTATGAGATTGGGTAACAACTAGAGGAAATGCGTTGGCAGTATTAAAATAAAACTTGTTTATAGGTATAAAAAAAAGGGGGCATACACTAGTAATGCACACTTTTTTTTGTTAATGGATCCGTATGTTCTTATTTTAAAGCGAAGCTTACTTGTTCCCAACTAGTTTTAAGTTATTATTCATAACATTAACCATATAATTCTTTTGAAATCTCCAGCGTTTATTATAAAATCACACACATCTAAGTTGTTTCGTAGTCAGAATCGTCCGTGGCTAACTTAGGTCCACCAGAAGCTCCCAGAATCAGCAGATTTGAAAAACTTTCTCCTAAGACATTCCCCTTGAGGATCTAAAACACTCAAATATAAACATTCCTTATCTCCTGCTTGTGCAATAAGCCCCGGGGGTGGGGGGTTTTTTTTTTTAAAGGGGGGGGGGTAAAAAAACAAAAAACCTTTTAAAAAAAAAAAATTTTTTATCTGTGAACAGCTCTTTGCGTAGAAACCAATTTTTCCCACTGTTACCCCTTTTACGCAATCTACAGATAATTTGAAATATTTAAAAGCAGAAAACCTCTTCAACACGCATTGGCTAATTGTGTATTTGAACGACTAAGAGTCATTAAAAACAGTCTGCTTTTCTTAGTTAACAACAAGTACTATCTCTTCATCACTAAAGCAAGCACTGTAGAATCGTGTTAAAGAATCTACTTTTCTAATTAATTGCTGTCTTCTTGTTAAAAACTACTTGACTCGTCACTTTCCTAAAGCTGCAATATCATAACGGCATCTGTTTTTACCGAATCAAATATACTTGCAATGTTACTCTGCCCGACACTAAAATTCGTCCCAATGTAGAATACTTTCTAAAACATACCCTTTGTAGAATTCCGAACGTAACTTGTCAAAAATCTTCAACTACCATGTAAAAAACCTTTCCTTCAGTTGAGGATGCTATTAGTATTGGAGTCAATATTATTCACATATATAAACACGACTCTTATCTTCGAGAAGAAAATAACGTAAAAACTCAGAGAACAATGTAACTAATTTAATACTAAAATATACATGACTAATACTTTAGAAAATTTAAGATGGGACCCGAACACTCGCTATACTTTTAGTTTCTGCGATAATTTAAAAAAATTAATTGTTCTTTTTTTAGTATTTCTTCGTCTCGAAAAGTGCTTTGTTTGATTTCATCTATATACGTATAATTTAACATTTTTAGATTTTTTGTTAAAATTAGTTGCTTTGATATCCTATTTTTTTCTTAGTAATGTGCAGTGCAGCAATACCTTTTGCTTATTCCTTATCTATCAAAAAATACGCTGGAAGACTACTTAGTTCAAATTAGTTCTTCAAAAACAAAGCTTTGTACTTGTTTATTAAATTTCGTGGCCAGTGATTTTTTTTCTAATACCATAACTGGATGTCCAAATTGTTAGCATGAATCAATAAAATCAAATCTAGTTCAGTTTGATAAAAAAAGCAAATGAAGCAAAAATATCTTGATTTCAACTCCAAACTTGCACATGGTTATATCTTTACATAAAAGTAACCTAAAAGGAAATAACGCTCAGCACTAATCGATGTGGAAAAGTGTTATCAAATGAACTTTATCAAAAAAAAACAAAAACTTATGAAAAATGTACTATGTAACTTAGCAATGCTTTCTTTTCATTGCTTGCAAGAATCAAAAAAAGAAGAGGTAACTACTGAAATGCCGATACAACAATAACAACTTCATCGGCTGCCAGGCACTAACGATTAATCCAATCGAGCCATCCACAGCTGTTTTAGAATGGGGAAGGAACTACCATTTATATGACCCCGTGGCGAGCCAAAGCAAATTTTGAAAATCAAAAAAAACCAGATTAATTTTGGATACCGATATTCATGGAGATCATTTTTAGTTTAGAAACGCTAGATTCTTTAGATACCTCTACTGCGAAAATAATTAGTTCCACAAGCGTGCCGATAAATGACGGAAAATACACAGATCATAAGCATTTTTAAATAACGGGACTCCAAACGTATTGAAATAACTGTAGAAGCTATCCCATGTATAACCTACGTAAAGAACGCTTAAAACTTTTTTCATACCTAAGGCAGAGGAAACTGTTATTATACTCACCATGGAGATCAGCGCATTTTATTTTTCAGAGACACGAAGAATATTCCCAAGAAAGCGTGCCCTTAAAAATATGATAAAGCATTTATCTGTATGAATTTACCATTATACTATGACGGAGCAAAGTGCAGCTAGTGCAAGTATTAGAAATTTAAACAACACAAAAGAAGTTTATCCTTATCATTTTAAGAGGTAATCCTGATGTGACGTGATGTCCTAATTAAAAACCTAGTGAAGAGGTGATGATACTATCAAGTTATTCAGTTAGACTGGATCCTGATTTGCTTGAATATTAAGTCAAAAAACTTAAACTTTGAAAATTAATGAAAAATTTATTTGTTTCAAGGCTTTGCAAATTGTAATTTGATTGAAATTTAAAACACTATTTATGATGACATTTTTTTTTTCAATAGTATTTTTTTCACCATTTCCAAGTTAATTAATCTATTCCATCTTATCTAATTTAACCTTTATCTGCATTATATGTTTCATTTAAAACCAAAATCCTTTAAGCCTATTTTTTATGGACAGCGCGTAATACTAATTAATGGCCACTTTTAGGTCTTTACTCTAACTTTTTAGCACTTTCAATTGGAGTTAAAACTGCAAAAGCAATAAATGCAGACATTTTAAAATTTCAACGATAAAAAAAACAGGTCACTTTAGCATTAAAGGTTGACCGTTTTTATTTGTTAAAGACAGATCAATTTTATCCTATCTAATAACTTCTTATATTTAATCCGTTTCGCTTAAATACAAACACCTAAGCGTTTATTCTTTGTTTTCTTCGTATTCTGAAGAATCCACCTTCAAAAGAATAGACTCACACTATTCCCCCCTCAAAAGCAAGGATGCTGGTAACAAATTCTGTCTAAAAGACCAACGGTCGTGAGAATCACCACGGCACAGCCGCGAAATTTCTAACCTTCTTTCTAGGCCGTAAAGGGTATTTACAATCTAATCGTTCGTAGGTTTCATCTAAAAGTAATACTTGCCCTCTTCTTTTAGATGTCATGGCCAATGCAAGCGGTTGCGTTCACCAACCAGATAGCGCACTTTACCTTTTATTTGTTCACTCCTGAGAAATTAAACCGACTTAAATACGCTCTAGAATTTACTTGTCTGCCTCCCATCATAATCAACTCCCTGTTCATTACTTGAATATTTTGCCAATTGTTTTTTCTGGTCTATGTTCGAGTGACTTTTGATCTACATAGCTAATTTTGAACGTATCACCAAACCCAAAAATAAAAAAAAATTCGCCTTATCAGCTTTCTCCTCCGTCATAATCATTCTGAAATGGTAGTTTTACAGCTCGTTGGACCAATACACCACAATACCACCTGTGGTAATTTTAAAGTTAAGTTTTCATATAGCAATTTATCACCATAGGCTTGCTTACACCGACAGCTTCAAATAAAATTTGTTCTAAACGTGGACCGTAGGAATATAATTTTCTGCTTTTGTCAAGTTGCTTGATCTTGAACTCATTAACTTATCATAATTAATTCAAAGTGCTTTTTGCTTGGTTTTGGCGCCTTTCGCTCCTGAAGTACCCACTCTAGACTCGCGCTCTAATGTTTTTTGACGCTAAGAAGCTTTTGCTTCTTAGCCATCTTTCGAACTTTTGATCCTAACCAGCTAGAGTAGTTTTCCCTTCCATGGAATGCATTCTCCCCTATCCAATTCTAAATATCCAATCCCGCCACATTGTCTAAAAAGTAACTATCAATGCGTCCACAGCAATCGTTCCTTTGTATTCCGCTAAATGAAGCTCTAACCAATGTACCGATTCTGCATCTAAGTGGTTTGGAGGTTCATCTAACAATAAAATTCTAGGTCTGTAATACTAATCTACATAAGGCTACACGACGACGCCTCTTCCACCCGATACATCTTTATAGGTTCATCGCCATCAGAGTTCTTCACGCATCCATGGCTATTTCTAGTTTCGTATCTAACCCCAGCGTTTGAAAGCATCTATTTGATCTTGAAGTTCTGCTTTGCGGCTCATCAACTTATCCATCTTATCGGCATCCAAGAATAGAACCTTCTTCTAATCCAAACATGTCGTTAATCTTGTGTATCGTCAAGAATGGCAACCGTAATCAGCACACCTCCTTTAACGATTTCTAGTACCGTTTTACTTTCATCTAATGGAGGTCTGGCTCAAATAAACCCACTTATATCCAGGAGAAAAAACCACATCCCCTTGGAAATTTTTATCAAACACCAGCAATGCTTTTTAATAAGGTAGATTTTCAGATCCATTTAAACCTAGAATACCAATTTTATAGCTCCGTAGAAAAAGCTTAGGTAAATATTTTTTCAAGAAACGGCGTATTTGCCGTTTTATATGTTTGTAACTCCAGACATGGAGAATAATTTCCTTTTTTTAATTCGTCAGACATTTGAATATTTCGTTTTAAATTTTAAGTGTTTATTTTTTTTTAAGCTTGCTTGTGTGTAAAAATTTAAAGGAGCTTTCAATCTTAAAATAAAAAACAATTTTTAAGTGCTAAGCAGACAAATTTCATTGTTGGCTTACTCCTTTGTACTAAACAATTTTTCTTCACTGGTTTCATCAAGGCTAGTTGATCGTTTTTTTTACTTCAAGTTTCGTTTTGGTTAAACCCTACCTTAGCGCATTAAAAACCCATGCGACGCTTAAAAACCTACACCAACAGCGGCAAATTCCATACCCTGCTCTTCATAATACCTAAAGGCCCAAGGGCTATTTAAGAGAACCTACAAAAATCATTACCAAGTAGCCCAGCCAACACCGTATTCTACATTCCCCATAAATTTAACTAGTTTATTTAATCAATTAGTAACGTCAAATATCGGTATTTTAAATGTAAATTTAGCTTTCTCTCAAAAAAAACAAAAATTATTTCCTCAACGAAAATAACTCTGTTATTCTCTAATTTCATCCAATAAACTATTACATCTAAACTGTTTTATGACTCCAAGTTACTTTCTAGTTGGGTCGTTTCTTAAACAATGGTGTACTTCTTCTATTTCGTAATAATAGCTCTACCCTTGGTTGGTAAGTAAAATGCTCTTTGTACGTTTAGTTCTAAAGTATAGCCTTGCCGCTCATGCCATCTGGCATCTATAAAAATACTCCTTTTAGTACCGATATTTCAGCTTCTATTTCGATTTAGAATGCAATCCACTCTACAGGAATCGCTGTGCCTCCGGATAATCGACAAGATACTCGTTTGCCCTTTCTATCCCGTTTTAAAAAAATTTAGAAGATGCTTGTATTTGACTAGGTTTTCCCAAACCAATAAGATAAGAAAAAGGGTAATTTCCGATATCCAATTGTTAAGGATCACCTGCCAAATCAGGATTTAAAAAGTCGATTTTGTTCTCTCTAGTAAGGCGGGAAGCAAAATCAGCAACATGAAAAGTATTTTATAGCTCCAATATGTCCCCATCTACTAATTCCTTTACTTTCTGATAGCTGGGTTAAATCAGTCCCATAAAGCCTTCCATTAAAAAAAACATCATTTGCTTTAGCCGCTTTTATCATTTTTCGAACTCAAGACTATTGATTCCATAGGTTTTTCCACAGTACATCGTTTACCATGGTCATAGCCTCAATAGCATTTCAGCATGAAACGAATGAGGCGTGGCAAATATAAATAACATCAACTTCTGGACAATTAAATAAATCCTTATTAGGATCCCAAAATAATATTTAGATTGATATTGCTCTGAAAAATGCTTTGGCTTTCCAGCATTTCTTAATGCTAACTGCAATTAATAGCATCCGCATTCATAAGCAAAATCTTTTTACAAAAATGATTGCTTATACTACCTGTCCTAAAATTCCCAATTTTACTTTTATGCATCCTATGAAACATTTTGATTTACACAAAGTTAATCCTGTAATCCTTTATGCTTCAAAAAAGAACTAAGCATATATGGACATTAATTTTAACAAAAACGAAGATCACAATAAATTAACTTTTATGCCTGACATTAAAAAAAAGACTGGCAACAGTAGTTTAGGAGGAGGAAAAAAGTAGGATTGAAAAGCAAACATAACCAGGTAAATTAAACGCAAGTAGAACGTATTGGATTATTTTTTGGATAATGCGCTGATGCCAATTGGAATGGTGCTTTGGCGACGGAATGTACAGCGACACATGCGCGCCCTCTGGGAGTTATTGTAAAATACGATTTGTCAAGGGAAACAATGTTTAATTGTTGTTGCTAATGGATGCAACAGTAAATGGCTGGAGCTTGGTTCCTTAATCACGGCAAAAAAAAATCTAAGAGCCAAGAAATTGCCATAGAAAACAAACTACCTATCATTATTTTGTCACTAGTGCTGGTGTGTAACCTACCTTACAAGATGAAATCTTTCCCAATAAAGAGCATTTTGGACGTATTTTTAGACAATGCTATTGATGAGCATATGGGAATTACCAATTTCATGCGTGTTATGGGGAGTTGTGTAGCTGTGGCGCGTATTTACCCATCATGAGTGATGAAGCCTAATCGGGATAAAACGGTAGCATTTTTTTAGCAGGAAGTTATTTTGGTAAAAGAGCCACTTGGAGAAAGTATTGATAATGAAAACTTTGTGTGCCACAACCTCATGTGAAATAAGCGGTGTTACCGATTATAAAGCAAAGGATGATGCCGAGCCTTAAATACGATTAAAAATATCATCCATAAAAATAGGAAGATTTTGACAAGCGGGGTTATAAAACCGTGTTGAAGCTAAAAAAAACCAAAAGGAAAAATAAGATGAAATATTTAACGGATTTTACCTAAAGTCGATGAAGCGATCAGTAGATATGCTTGAAATCATCAAGCGCTGGTAAGATATTCTGATTGAACAATATAGGAGGGTTATGGAAGACTATTTACCTGGTATGCTCGAATGATGGTTGGGCGGTTGGTATTGTCGCCAATCATAGAAAAGTAGTAAAGACCACAAGGGGTGAAATGCAATTTGGAAGGGCGTAAATTTATTCGATCACTGAAAAAGCCACGCGATGTTATTGCGCACTTGCATCAAAGAAAAATTCCACTTGTATTTTTACAAGACTGTTACGGGTTTTATGTAGGTAGAAAAGCGAAACATGGTGCATATTAAAGATGGTGCAAAAATGGTTAATGCGTTAGTAACTCTGTCTCGAAGTTTCCATTGTCATCGGAAACAGTTATGGACAGGAAATTAGCTATGTGGTGGCAAAGCTTATGACCCCCGGTTAATCGTGCTTTGGCCTAGGCTGAACTGGCCAGTAACTGTGAGTGGAAAATTCAAGGCTACAGTATTATTACAATAGAAAAAGCTTCCCCTAGAGAATAAAGGGAGAAAAAATTACCCCTGAAAAAGAAGCGCGATTATTTTAATAAGATTAAAAACGCGTTACGACAATCAAGTTTCACCGTATATGTCAGCGTCACGCTTATGGACTAGATGCCGTTATAGATCCATTAGATACTAGAAAGATGGATTCGATGGGATCACAGCAGCGAATCACGCACCAGAAAAAACCGTTTAATTTAGGAAGTGATTCAGGTTTCAAAGAGAGCTTACTTTAAATACTATGGGGTATCGTTTGTTTTAATTTTTACTAAGATTAGCTTTAAAGCTATTTAGTAAAAATTAGTAACACAATAAAGATTTTAATCCTTCAAAATAGCCTCTATATTTTTATTCCAACGCAACTGCTTGCTTCTCTATTTGTTGAGAAACTTAGTCTTCCAGCATCATACGAGTTTTGAAAGTCATTTAACTCCATTTACTTTTGGTAAAATGGCCTTCATCTCTGCTTTGATGTTTGTATACTAAAGCTTGGCCAAACGCTTTCTAAGGTATTTCAGCATATATTTCTGTAATGTCAAAATGGCAACTGTTGTGATTTAAAATTATATGGTCGCAAATGGCTTGGTCGATACCATGACTTTTGAGGATAAAAAAAGATTGACTTCAAAATCAAATAGCCCTACTTTATTATTTTTTTTTTGTCGTTGAAGCCCGGTAAGTTTAATCCAACTAGCCCGTTACGCTGCTTGCCCTATTGTTTTTGAGCTTTTTCCTTAAACTCTGACAACTGGAGTCGCTTGTGTTTTCCCATAGGAATGTTTCTTCTTGAATCTCATTAGAAATCAAAAACCATAAATAATGTGACTAAGCTTGCTTTTAGAAATCCCAAA
>Ga0163217_1075873_pt1 | contig 20788 bp, 16 predicted proteins | sample SynspAceP_FD_185933 | JGI IMG/M metagenome (GOLD analysis project Ga0163217, IMG submission 185933) | Saline lake microbial communities from Ace Lake in Antarctica - Synechococcus sp. Ace-P (PacBio error correction) | ecosystem: Environmental > Aquatic > Non-marine Saline and Alkaline > Saline ...
CAAAAAAGAGGAGGAAGGAAATTTTTGGGGAATTTTTGGGGGGGGGTAAAAAACGCAATACTGTTTAAAAATTGGAGCCCTACAATTTTAAAAAAAATTGGTTTAAAGTGTCCCTTGGAAGATTAATGTCCCTACCTTAAGAAAGAAGTAAAAAAATATCCCCCTTTTTTTCAAGGGAAAAAGGGGAGCAGCAGGGCAAAAAAGCCCCTAAATAGGAAGGCTTAAAATAAAAACAGCCACTTGAAAAGGGAAGAAAAGGTTTTTTTGGACCCCTTTTTGGAATTAACAAGGTAGTTAACAACCTGGACCCAAAACGGTTAAATTTTTGGGGTTCCGAGGAACTATTGGAATTGCGGAAATGTTTGGATGGAGTCTGTACAAGGTTTAATATTGGTTTTTTTTCAGGGATATAGATGAAAAAAGACAACGGCAACAAAAAGAATTGGGCGCAGTCAAGGAAAGAAGGAGGTTTTAGGAGGTCTTTTAAACTGCCGCAATAGGCCCATGCGGTTATTGATTTTGCAGGGAAAAACTGACTAAAGGCCAATTCCTAGAATATGTGAAATATTGGGGATAAGTGAGACGAAAGTTCTGGAAAAAACAATATTTGATTTTGGCACATTCAGGAGGATAGGGGTAGACTTGGAGGGTATGTGGCAGAAAATTCATAGTGTGGGGACAAGGGTCGTTTAAGTTGGAGAGCGTTGTGTGGCATAAAAAATGGGGCTAAAATGTTTTGGGTAAATGCCGCTATAAGCGGCGTTAAAAAATGAACTACCTGGCAGGTTACTCATTTAAAGTGGGCTCAGATTCAGGAATATTTCGGACAAAAAAGTCTATTGACGGGAAAACCTTAACGGAAAGCACAATAACCAGCCTTGATCCAATTTTGCCGCATATCGTTTCGCATAATTTAAGATCACATACCAGCAATATATCTATGTTGTGATTTGGCATTTCAAGAGGATCCCAAACGTCCATTAAAAATGAATAACTATCGAAATATTAAGGTCGTTTCGGTATATGAAACGAGACCATTTACCAGTTAATGAGAATTGTGAAAAAAATTCTAAAGTAAGCTATAACTTTAACCTCGGCAAAAATTTATTGGAAAATGTTCAGAAAGCTTTAAGAACGGTTTGATTCCCCTAGTTAAGAAAAAACAATGCACAAATAGACTTGGAGTTGATTGCGAAATTAATGTAACTCGCCCGTGGCCATGCCTTTTGGAAGAGTATTATTCTTAATCTAATTTAACCAACGCTATAAAAGATAACAAATCTCCAGATCGGCCGGCAGTACTAAAAATTAACAAGTGGAAGGGCGGGGATTTATGCTTTTTTAAGTATTGCCCGATAACGGACTTGGGGATCGATATGAGATAGGTAATGGAACAAAGCTCTTTGGCATGTACAAAACATTTCATAGTTCATCCAGAGCCCGTGGTATTCGGACTTTTTATTAGTAAAAATCAGAATCGATGCTATGGGGGGTAGAATTGAAGTAGAAAAGTGAAATAAACCATAGGCACAAAATTCACTAGCATATTTTAGGATTATTTGATGTGGATAGGGCCTATTTTAATAAAATTGTCCGAGTGGTTTTCCAGTACTATTTTTGTTTGAATGCCGTTAATAGTAAAACAATTTGTAATAAGATGTTCTTGTCTATAGGGGGATTTTATTTATATGTTGAGTCTATTAATTCTATTGATAAATAGATTAAATTTTTTCAATTGTACAACTAAAGAACGGAAATATATAAAAGTGAATGAAGAATCAATACTACTTGCGCATCATCGATGATGACCCTATTTTTTTTATTTTTGGCTCTAAAATTCTAATTGAGAAATAATAGTTTTTGGGGGCAAATATTATTGTCTTTTCAAAATGGGAAGGGAAAGCTTTAGATAATATTGGTCCAAATGCCTAGAATCTGACCAAGGGTTGCCAGAGGTTATATTTTTAGATATTACATGCCCATAATGGACGGTTGGGGGGAATTCTTGGAAATATTCCAGTAAAATTTCGAAGGTAGCAGCACATAAATGGGTGTATATATTAAGTTTCCTCAATAGATTCTAAGGGATATGAAGAGCGGCTTAAACAATATTGAAAATTGTAAGTGATTTTATAGCTAAACCTTTAACTGAATAGTAAAATTAGTGCGTTGATCAAAAATATCGAGGTTAAAACGGCAACTTTGTCGCATCGTAATGACGTATACACGTCCAGGTGGAAGTTGTGAAACGTTGGTCAAGGAAAATGTGGTAATAAGCCAATGTAGCTTTCTGTTTATCCATATTTTTGCCAAATAAATATTAAATCCATTAGTATTTTAATTGCCCCTGCATTACTTTTAGTGGTCTTTGCATATTTACAAATACAGAATACAAACTACCTCAGTTTGATGAAATTATTATTTTGCTTTTACATTTTCACTTTTATTTACCCGTTTTTATCTTGTAAACCCATCCATTGTGAGCCTCGAATTTCGCTGGAGATTATACTGTGGAAAAAGGTTTTTGTGAGTTGGAGAATGGTGGCTTCCGAACCTCTTTTAACGGCAACCGGTCGCCATAGATTTTGATCTAAAGGGCCGTAATTTGGGTAAGCTGAAATGCTGGGTTTATGGTCAATTTGGAAAGGCGAATGATGAAGATTGCCAAGTGGGATCCTATTAAGATTCCGAGACCTTGACAGGGACGGGATTCATGGAACCATGCCAAGACCTTTTAGATAGTTTGGTTGATGCCGCAAGGGCTTTGGCCTTGTATACGGAGGGTTATTATACGCCGATCACCCAACCTGTGGTTTGTTGAAAGTTGAGAATGATAAACCTGTGAAACCGGGTGTTTGGTGGATTCGCTTTAAATGCTACAGTTGGTAATCCGGACATGCAACCAAATGGCTTAATGATGAATTTGATAACTGGATATACAATCCAATCTAATTTCAGATATCACTTAAGATGGGTGTGGGAAACAAAGGAACCTACACACGCAAAGAGGACAATGGGGGTATGACCCAGATAATTTTTGGAAGGCTTTTTTAAACAATAACAATATTCCCGTCAATTAATGGGGGGGAATTTTATACTGCCCAATAGGTTGGTTTAGTGAAATATAATATTTTGTTCCTAAAGAAGGAGTAAGATGAAATACTCTAACAACTGATCACGTGTTTATCCCCGCTACACAGTGGCCATCTGTTTATAGAGGGTATGAAGGAGAAGGGGTTTTAACAAAGGACAGTGTTTTGGTACGATGTTACCCGGCTGCGGCTTGTGGACCATTGGTATACCGGGGAGGTAGTTTACCAGTGATTAATGATCAAAAATGTCTTTGTTTGGCGTTCCAGAGGCCAATTTGATAAAAAAGGAACATCTTCCTTTTATGGGGATTCGGTTGTAGCCGAGCAGCGTGGGCAAGGAAAGGAGTTTTTTGGCGTCTACTGATGAGGGGTTCCGCCCAGTAAAATCTGGCCACCGGGCCTGATGGACAATATGTATGTGGTGGATTATGCACCGGGGTGGGTATTCAAACATTATGCGTTTTTTAAGTCCGCTATTTGAAAAAAAAATATCGGCTCAGAAAAAATTTGGATACCTATTGGGATTTTGAAGGATTTTTAAGGGTTTTCGAACAACATCCATTCCGGCTAGGAAATTCCCGATTTACAATCTTTTCCTGGAGACAAGTTGTTGCATCATTGAAGGATACAAATGGATGGGTCCGAAGATCGTGGCCCCACAATAATTTTGATACAGAAAAATAATAAGGAGTTTTGCCGAAACTTAAAAAAATGGCTTGGGGATAATATTATCCTTGTCTCAATTGCAATGCGCTTTATGCTTTAAAAGGACTTGATTGCCCTTTCCTTCGATTTCTATTTGACTGGTCCAGGAAAGCGGTCCGGAAAATGGGCATCAACTGCTATTGTCCTGCGTGGAAGGATTTCGCTTCTGAGAATTAATGTGAACAAGTGCAAAGGATTTATTTGAAGAGGGTCGTGAATAAAAATGACCCTAATGTTTTGGAATTTATTCTTCTTCTACATCTGGGTATTTGGGCTAAATATGATCAAGAAGTATTTTTCGCCAAATGATTTTAACGATTTGTGATAATATCAGCGAATAAGAAAAATATCAGGAAGCCATTGTTAGGGGGGCGGAAGATGTTTTTTACTGGCTCTGGCAATCCGAGCTAGGGGCATAATTGAAAACCTTAAGGATACGGACCTCGCCAGTCCTAACAAACTGAAAGCGTGGAACGCCAAGGGAAATAACAACCCAATTAATATTTATTCAACTAAGATTGGGCCGAGAGCTGATTCTAACGAACGCAATGGAGCTATCCTATTTCGTCAATATGTGCTCCTGTCATTCCTCCAGTGGTGGAGGGCATCCACGGATTAGCGCCATCACTGGTGGGGTCTAGTATACATTTCTTAACTCATATTGGGGAACAATTGGGGCTGATTATTCTTCACGGCCTAAAAAGGGCCTTTGCAGATTTAATGGGGAGTTGTATGGATAACGGGCAATCAAATGCCGGCTCAGTATAATAAGAAATCTTCCGAAAATAAGGACATATCAGATATATATCCTATGTTACCCAATGCATTTTCGGTTAATTTCAAAAAGCTTTAAAACCGCAAAAATTAAAGAATTGCGAAGATAAGGAGTCTAAGGACCGGAAATGGGAATATACCGAAGAGGAATTGTATGGAGCTCATTGGAAAATAATATTAATAGCAATTTAGGACAACCCAGTGGGTATATAAGAACTAAAAATTAATCAGGTCCAAAAGATGAAGACTTTTTATAAATGACGATTTTCTATTACAAAAGCGAACTTTGCCAGACGTTAATATCAACGATTAATGGCAAAAGGGTTGCCGATAATTGACTATCAAACCACCTAACCACCACAGGAAAAATTAACAATAACCGTGGTTTTTGAAAATATAAGTCAGGCTTGGTTGCGGGAGATCAGTTATAATGGCGTGCCATGGCGTGCTTTTGGGATAGATGAGGCGCTATATAACAAAGGAAATCCACGGACAAGGAAAAGTTTCTTAAATGGGCGAAACAGTACCTTATACGGTAAGAAATCCGTTTATAAACCATTGGGACGCATCTTGAATTACAGCGTTATTTTGGGATTCCAAGAGTTTTGTTGGGGCCCGAGAATGCGGAAGATAATTTAATGAGCGAACGCTACGGCCATGTACAGCAAAAACATCCATCATAGCCTTAAGGATTTGTTGCAGCAGCAAAAAGTGGAGTCCTTATGGTACCCGGGATATGAGCCATAGACCGCTTGCAATTTCATAAAAGTATACTGGCAAAAGGGAATTTCGCCTAAAGTATTTTCCAACCTTCCGTCTGATAAAACATTTGCCATAGAACAGGGTGGGGCATACGTTGCCCTATTTGGAGAAATTATGGGAGAAAGCTTCAATATCAATATTAATTCTTTTAATGATTTGTTGGCCGCTTTGGGAAAACCTGAAAATCAGCTTATTTCCATGAACAGGGTGGTAGGCCTAGCGATCATGGTCTTGGACAATTGTACTAATTTCAAAGGAGGGGTACTTACGATGCGAAAGTCCTGTTTAAAAAAGTATTGACGGTGGGTATCAATTATCCTGTTGAAGAGGTAAACTATTTTAAGGCACAAGTTTTATTATTTTTGGGAAGGAGTTATCATAAAAGGAATGGGTACAAACAATTCCAATATAGGACCATCCGGGACATATAAAAGGCTGTTGTCCCAAATTGGTCCAGATACCGGGTTTCGATTCCATTGGAGATTTTTTCACAGGAGCCGTGCATTGAGCGGTTTTTTTAAATGAATTGGACGGAACAGATCAATTGCCGAAAACGCATAATCTACAATCTTAATCCCTCCGAATAATGAGTTTTATCGCTACCATGGTAGGTAATTTTTAAATGATGGTAGCGTAAGGGGAAAAGTGCAGTTTGGCTTCTGGTTTGGTTGGGTTTTTGGATCAGAAGGAATGGCATGGAAAACAAATGAATGTCTTTCCAATATGGGGCTTTTAAGTTGTTTTGTAGGAATGTTGACCGATTCCAGGAGCTTTTGTTCTTTTCCTAGGCATGAATAAATTTTAAGAAGGATTTTATTGTAATCTAATTAGGGAAGGATGTAGTAAAATGGTGAGCTTCCTGGCAGATGAAAAATTATGGGCAAGATTTGTGGCCGATATTTTCTTATTTATAACGCCCAAAAAACTTTTTCCGATTTTATAAATAGGACTATTTAGGAAGTGGTCCATATAAGACGGACTACTTAAGGAATTAAATAAAAAATGCGCATCTTTTTAGGGTGCCGCATTTTTTTTGTGGAATATACATTATTGAATTTATGAATGAATCACGGTTTTTCCTATAGGGCTATCAATCACACTTAAGGTCGCCCACCACCGTTTGCATACGCATCTAAAAAGAACTGCCAGCAATTCGGATTGGTCCATGCCTTTGCGCATTGTGGGATGGTGAGCTGTTAAAAAACCCGTTCCTTTTCCAATGCCGTTTTATCCAGGAAGCACGTAAGATAAGTGTTTGTCCCGTGACTTCCTTTTTTAAACACTTCCAGTTTTTCTGCATCAATGTAACAATAAAAGGTCTAAAATTATAATCGGAAATATGCATTGTTAAAGAAATAGGGTTTCGTCTACAATGTGGTAAATCCTTGTCCATTAAATGCTTGTACGCAAAGGATGGCCAGGGCTTACTTTCTTTTAAGTGGCATTTCCTTTGCTTGGGATGATAGTCAAGCTTACCTCTACCATCTTACTGAATTCCTTGAAGTTGTTCTGAACCGTGAATCGCCCCCATGCATGATCATTAAGACCCTCCGCCTTTGGCCAACAATAATCATAAGATTTTTTTTCATATTGTGCTGACAATCTATGATCGATTTGTCATCATGGAGGTTAGAAAATTTTTTCTTTAAAAGATCCCAAAATAGGTTCTTTAGGGCCTGCTGGATTGGAAGTTATTTAAGATTATGGCATCATATTGCTTTAGATTTTTTTTATCGAAACTGTCTATGTGTGGGCAAATGGTGGAACCTCATAAAGGCACCTGATTTTCTGCCAAGATTTTTCAGCAATTTCGTCGTTATGCGGAATGGGTTCCAACTTGGTAAAATCCGGTAAATGCTGTGAAAATACCAGAATCTTTTTTTGGTATCGGCCTTAACTCTAGGTGCAGAAGGAAGCAAGGGATTTCCTATTTTGGCTAGCCATTGTTTGGTTATTGAAATTCCTTCGAGACCTTGGGCCGAAAATTGTTCCACAAAAAGAAATGTCATAGGGTGTAAACTGTTTTTGTGCATCGTAAGTAAATTATTTAAGTGTGCGATTCTCTTTTTATTAAGTTTGTCTTAGGGTGATTGCATTTGGTTGGTTGTAAATTTAATGCCCACCATTTAAATGACTAATGACACTTTTTGACCCGCCAAAAACACCCATTTCGTAACCAAAGGATAATTTATGGTGGGTTAAAGTGGGGGTAAATAATTCGGAAATCGGGTCATTGTTAACACCGACATATTTTTAATGTCTTGGGGAATTTTTAATAATTCTTCTTTTTTAGTGCTTTTCATGATATGGGCCGCAAAGTTATCATGGCACGAAAAAGTTCCATCAATTGGATTTTTAATATTCGATTCGCAATGTGCCGTGTCACAGATTCCACATCATCGGATTAAGATCGGTTTCCAAGAAATGGGTTTTGTCAAAATCCAATGCGGATGCCTTCTTCCTCTAAAGAATCTTTAAATCCCTGTAACCTCTCCGCGTATACATTACGTTTTAAAAGTTTTCCTCCTAAATAATACGAAGGTTTTTTACAACCCTGAGCTAAATTAAAAATGTTCGGGTAGCTTCAAAACGCGGCCAATCTGTTATCGATTTATTATATTAGAAACAATTGGGTAAATCTTGCACCTATCTATAAAAGATAAGCGGGTATTTTGTTTCTAATGTAATTTGCAAAATGATGCAAAGTTGGAAGTGTCCATATGCCAATTGATACCAGATAGGGCATCTAACCCCGCTATCGTATAGGGTTTTTGGCAATTTTATTTTATTTCCTTTTCCATAGACTCTAAGGATTGACTTATAATCAAATTATAACCGGCCTCATTGGTATTTTTTCAATACCAGCCAGAACAGTGGACATAAATGGAATTGAGTTTTGGACATAACTCCAATGGTTATTGGGACTTCCTGTTTGCTAAGGTTTACAGCAATTTATGGTTTTGTAGCGCAGTTTCATTGGCCTTAAAGATTAACCCTGTCCCTTGGTTTTTTGGTTTATTGGAGGGGTGATCATTAAGACTCCATGCTTACGGTTCCGGCCAGAAACGCCCAATGTTTTTGCCAAATCGTAAAATTGTTATTCTCTTGTCATATAAATTAATTGTTGACAAACTTGGCAAACAATAATACAAATAAATTTTATTATTAAAAAGTGTAATTAAGATAGCAGTGATTAATTATGCGAAATTATACATTATGCATGGCGTAAATTAACAAAAATGAAGTTTTTTAAGTTAAAAATAAGCCAACATAATAACGCAAATCGGTTGCCGTTAATAAAATGGCATTATTTAGATTTGGTCCAGAATGTGAACATGATTTGGTTTTCCAGTCCAATGACTAAAATTCAGTAACTAACCAACTTTAAACATTTGAGTATGAGAAATTTATTTAAAAAAAGTTAGGTGGCAGGGCGTTATTACTTCTAAACGCTACTCTGCACATTTATTTTTCAATGTCCGCTTATGGGCAAGATGGCTTTTTGGCCGTTTCAGGCAGGCGTGGTAGATGAAGTTTGGTGGTTCCGCTTAACCAGGAGCATCTATTATTGAAAAGGGAACAACCAATTGGGGTAGTTTCTGATTTTGGGACGGAAATTTTAAGGTTTTGAGGTGGCCAGGCCAAAAATGCCAGCACTAACTATTATTATATTGGTTTTTTGAAAGAGCAGCAAAATACCAAATAAAGGGTATCGCCCAAATTAATGTTTACTGAAATGGGCAATCTACTGCGTCAAACACTTAGTGAGGTGTTTTGTTGGTTATGGTGGGCAGTTAAGAAAAGGATTAACGGGGGGCCATTTCCCAGTGGATGCTGCCTCACTATCCACACAAATCTACCAGCAAACTCGTAACAGACGTATTGAGAGGAAATGTGGCTGGTCCTTAGTATTGGACTTTTCCGCCCTTCCCCCAAAGGTAGTAGTCAAATCCGTTATCCCGGGGCAATAATAGCCTTAGTGGCGGTTCAGTCCATTGATCTGTTGTTGATGGGATGATATTTTAATGGGGATCTTTCCTGATATTGCTCCATCGGATATGATAAACTAGATGTCATGAAGATTGCCAGTTTTCTGCTGCCCGTTTACGGGGCTAAGGGGGGGGGCAAGTTGGGGTTATTTTGGTGACTACCAAAAGAAGGAACAAGTGATAAGCCTATCCATTTAATATCAATAACTAAGTGTGGGTAATGGCATCTGATGCGTAATGAGGAGCGGCCATACGACGCACAAGGGGTTATGTGAATTGGAGACTGAAGTATTTAAAGTATCATCCACAGAACACTAAATAGATAATCCGGGAAGATATAATGACCCCAAATAACTTGCCATCTGGTGTAACCTTGGATCAATGGTTTTGGCCTATGTGGAATCTGCTGGTGACCCGACTAGGGCATGGTTGAAACAGAATAGGGTTTCAAGATGTGGAAATCGAAAATTATTTGGCAGGTATAGTATCAATTGGTATGACAGGATAATGCAAACAGGTCTTAGAAAACGATATTAATACAAGCATATGCTGGAAGAAATGGAGGTTAAATTAATTATTTGGGTCTATTGGACGTCACTCTAATGAAGGAATTTATGATGGAGGAAAAGTTTGAGGCCCTGAGGTCAAGGTTAAACCTGATGCCAAAATAACCGATTGGCTTACTGTTGGGATGAAATACTCATTTGCCAAGCGTATGAAGGATTTATTCCAAGCAGACCGTGACAAATAAGAAAGATCTCACCATGGGGGCCTCTGAAGTTCGAATGAATGATGGAAAAATAAGATTAGTCCACAAGACGATAGTGTGCAAGGTGCCACCATATGCTTTTTTTGAATCAAAATTCAATGAAGGAAATAAGATTTGGACCATACCTTTTAATTCGAGGGTGTATGCTTAAAATTAAATGCCCTTAGGGTTTTTCATATTGAATTGGGGCTATTCCAATCGCTTGGATTTCAGGGAATTTTTATAATCATGCTTTAAGCGGCTAGCCTGCTAATGTTGTAAGTTCGGCAGAAAGAAGGGTGACTAAGGTAAATGAATGGCAAAGCTGGACAATATCTTTCCGCTGGGACAAAAGACTATTAGATAAGCATTCCTTTAATTTTATGTTTTTGGTAATGGTGAAAGTATCAGAGTTAATCAAACTCGCGCCAGGCCAATACCTTTGAGCCATACTGTGGAGCTTTAGGCTATAGTGCCTTGAAATTAAGGAAACGGTTCAAACCACTGAAAGTGAAGATTGAGACCAGTACAAGGTGATGCTGTAATGACTCGATTAATACATTATGACTCGCGTTTATCTGCTTAACCCTTACTACAGAAAGGGAATGGGTATTTCAGCCTTCGGAGCCACAATATAAAGAGCTTATTTCCTTCAAATAGCAGGGGCCTGGACTTTTCAATGAAAAATTTTCGAGTCGCAATTTTGTTTAACTTTTCTACAACTTCGATATCTTCATGGGGGAAAATGGGAATCGGGATATTGGTAGGTTTTACAGCCTTATCCAGGCTTAATGCAAAACAAATATTTTAAACGTTGATTTCCAATGGCAATGTTTATTACGGTACAACCTTTGATAATGGGTAACCCTAAGAAAATACTCATCTACGTTGGGAACGTAACTAAGGCTACAAATCTAAGGATTGGATTTTAGCCTTGCCAATGGGCGTTTGTAGAAGGAGCTTATAGAAGCCTATCAGAATATTACCAATGATTTAAATTGTGACCAGACAATTACCAATATTATTGGTTTTAATAATGTAAACTACCAATTTGGAGAAATAGAAATAAAGGATTTGGAATTTACCTTGGCCCACGAATTATAAATAGAGAAGAATTTTTCAATGGAATACGCAGTTTTAATTTCTGCTTTGAATCGTGAAATGAGATTTAATAGGGAATTTTGGGGATCTTGTGAAATGGGAGGTTGGATACATATCCGTTTTACTGGAAGGCCACTGATGTATTTGGGGACAGGAAGCCAATTGGGCATATGGCAGACCAATGAAGCTGCTGAGGGCTGCGGGAATACGGTGTTTTCCCTGGTGACTGGAAAATTCAAGGGATGTTGACAGCAGTGGGGGATTTTACCGTGGAGGAACAATGTTTTTTTCAAGGTCATAGATCACCAACCCGTTTAGTTGGGCCATGTCCAACGGTTTTCGTTGATTTAAGGAATTTTGGATTTTTCTTGGTAATATTCAAATTGGGGGCAGAAGAGGGTTGGGGGTTTTATCATGAGGCGAAGAAATAGAATGGTTTTTATAGATCCGTACAAATTCTATTCCAAACACCATTTTGGCGGTAATTGTTTGACAGCGTTGTTTTCCCAGTGATGGGAGTTCAATTTTGCCTATTATGAGGGGATTGATTTTTTTATTAGGTTAAGTTAATATTACTTTGGCCTATAGAGTTCCAAACCCTTATTGGAAAGATGTCTTTTGCAGAGTCCCTACGGATTTAATGCCAACGCCCAGAAATGTAGCGTTAATGCACCTCATTGGGAATTTTTATGATCCAGAACCTACCCAATATAGATGGAAGAAATTCCAATGGAGGTACTGATGCAAGTTTGCCAACACCTTAAGGTTTTTCAACCTTGGGAATAGATTTAAGTCTTTATTAATAATAGAATAGCGATGAAAAAATATAATAAAATTACATAAATAAAAGAAGAGCTCTACATTATTGCTTGGTCTCGCATTAGGTTTTACATCTTTGTGAGGAAGAAAAATTTCTGGATGCTGATCCTCAATCATTTCTTACTCCAAGTAATGCTCTTGGATACAGTACAACCGGATGGTTTAAACAAGTCCTATTGTCTCAAGAATGAGAAACCTAAGGGCCGAGTATTACGGTGAATGGGGCGCCAATGATTACAGGAAGAATATCTTTTTCTTGAGGTTATCGGTAGAAAGGTACCACTGATAAATCAGGCCCTGCGCAGGATTTTAAATCTTTTGATGCTTGCCGACGCCAAATTTAAAATAGTGCCAATACTTCAACCGTATAGGATGGTTTTTTGGGAGGAATTCTATAAAGGCATTAAATATGCCAATACCGTTGATTGGAAGATTGGAGGATGCCCAGAATTTGATAGGAAATGCCCAGAAAAATGATAAATTGGGTCGCGCCATTGTTCCTAGGGCTTACAGGTATTATAGATTAACCTCCAGCAATTTGGAGATATTCCGTTAATATTAGAGGAAATAAAAACAGCCGATTAGATTTTGCGACTACCGCTAGGAGACTATTTTTAAGAAAAATGCAAGATGATTTGGAATAAGGCAGTGCCTATGGTAAATGCCGTGGCCAACAATGGGGTATTAATAAAGATGCAGTTTTTGCATTAAATTGACCCAAAGTAATCTTTCACTTGGCGATTTCGATGCGGAATAATAGCTTCCTCTTCGCCAAATAATCACTGGGTACGGCACTCCCTGAACCACAGAAAGGTTTTGGAATTGAATGCAGGTAATGTTTCAAAAGAATGTTACTTGGGATTCGTACAATCGTGTGGAAACAAAAAGTATCCTGGCAATAGAGGAAAGGTATTCTATTGGTAATTAGATCGGTTTGGGTTTTCGAGACAATGGGGATCATCCGGCGGTACAAGTATTCAAAGAACAGGCTGTTCCCCTTTGGTGGCGCTTTATTAATACTCCCGATGGCCAAAATGGGATGTCTGACACTCCGGGAATGATATTGAATCAGGTTTCATCGATAGGTAGGGGGATTGGTTAGAAATAGGGGGTACCTAACTATACAGTACCAGGCTATCTGGACCAATGGCAAATAACGATCAACGACAATAAGTTGGGCAAAATTGGTACGAATATGGAAGATTTGGGTCCTACAACGCTCCTAGCTTACAAAATGCCGGAAATTCTTTATTATGGACAAAACTTGGAGCTCTTATTTGCCAAATGGCAACCCCCTTTGTTTCAGATACTTAGAAATTGGTATGGCTTTCCACCTAACAATTTTTGGTCCCAGATCCTCTAAATGTAAAAACCTTCGGAGTCATGGGGACCTGGTACGTTTATCGCAATGGCCGAGACTATCTACTAAGGGCCGAAGCATATTTTTGGAAAGGCAAATTTAGGGTGGCTGCTTGCAGAGATATTGAATGTAGTAAGAAGAAGGGCTGAAGCTGAATGAGATTAACCGCCTGCTGATTGTGGAATATAGACTATATTTTGGAACGAGCGTGCACGGGAATTGTATTATGAAGGGAAAATAGAAAAACTGAATTGAACACGGAATGGCTTTTATTTTTTTGCTAAAACAGGAAAAACAGCTTTATAATGGTCAAACTTATAGTATGGATAACTTTATTCCCAGAGAATTTTTGGTATGATAGAATTTATGGAAAGTTACCTAGACTTTTATAACAAAGGTGTCAAGACAATCCATGGGGATGAATATACCAATGAGTTCCCAATACCATGTTGCTCTGGCCAATACCTGCTCCGCGATAAATGCCAATACACAGGGGATTATAAATCAGAAACGAAGGATATCCAGGGGCCGGAAAAGATATACCGCCACTCACAACTATCCCTGAATGTATTTTAGTAGAATTGAGTTGAATTAGTTTTTTGTAAATTCCATCCTTGAAAGCCTATTTAAATGAGTTTGTATTCTTTGCTTATGTTGTGATGTTGTTACTCGTCATGTAGCTCGAAATGAACATATTAAGTTTTAAAAAAATAATTGAAGAAAGGATGGAATTTCACAAGCTTTCACCTGTTTCTTTAAAAGTTGATAGTTTTTAGGGATAAGGGAGATGTAGACAAGGATAAGATGGTGCTGAATGAATAATGGTTAAACAGATTCCTTTTCTTTGATAAGGATCAAAAACACACTATTGGTTTGTTTATTCGTCCCCACAATAACAGTTCTTATGAAATAAGTAAAGGAAGAAGGCTTAAAACGCCATGGCTCGGAAAGGGGGTAAAAAACGGGATAAAAGCATGGAAACCTCCAAAATGTTGAAAGGTTCCATTCCGTTGCTAACCTATAGTTGAATGACATATGCCTCCAGAAGGTGTGGATTCTATCTTTCGAAAATCAGGCTACCTCCATCCTATGCTTTCTCCTCGGGGGATACCCTTAGCAGAATTCAACCTCCGGACCATTACGCGAATCAAATTATGGTATATGGGGGCCGTGGACACATACCCAGATTGAAGGGGACGAGTCGACTTTTTGGAATTTGGTGGGACGCCAAGGGACAGTGCTTTTTAAGGATTTTAATGATACTTATTCTGAGCCCGTATAATGGAAGGTTTCAATGCCCGTCAAGAACAATCAACTTTAAAAGCTTCTGAGGATAAGTCGAATAGCCTTTAACGAAGACTTTGGATGTTAAGGTATGGACTTGGGGTTCGGCCCGATCGGTATATTGGTAGATTTATACATCTAATTTTTCTTCTCCTCTTTGAAAATGGTATTCCTTTTTTGAAGCCTAATTCGCATGGAGGGGGTTTAGGGGATGTAAGGTTTTACCGAGCGCTGGCATAAGGATATTGTTCGGTGCTTACTTCGGAAGGCAACGATCGCCTCACGGCAGATGGACCAACGCCCGCTGGTGGTATGGTTACAGGAGATCTCGATGGCAAAGGGAACCAAATGGAGTTTTTGTTTTTTAAGTTATCCCAGAAAAATAGGTCCCACCCAAGAATCCAATGCGTATAGTATGGCCCATTGATGGAAATGGGGGCAGGGGGGGATAATGTTTTTCGAATTCTCCTTGTCCTATTCGTATGAAAGAATGGAAAATTGAACCAAATAAGACTATCAACTAAAATACAGGTGGTGGTTTTTGATGGTAAACTTTACGGCCTGAATGAAGCTGAATCGTATTGGAAGAGTTTTTTGGCTGGATGCCTAAAGTATATCAAAGAACAATTAATAGAGCTGGGCTATAGCCCTACGCTTTCCACTGAATATGTTAAATTAATAAAAAAGTAAAAAATGCCAAAGAAGAAAGTTTATTATAACCTCCTTATTGACCACTGCTGCCGTGGTTTGGAATTCCAACTAGTGCCTGCCATGTATTTGGGAAAAAACGCACCCAGTTAAAATAAAATAAATATAGGACAAATTGGATGTGGACCGAATTGCTGCGTGATCAACGATATTCACGTACATAAAAGATTTGATCAGGCCCGTTACGTTTGCAGTATGTGATCTGGATTCCAATAAGGGCTTGCGATGCCAGGTTTTGGGTTGATGGCTTCTATAAGCAGAAAACTGGGAAGGAATAAATACATGGGCACTAAGATTTATGATGATTATGCGCGAAAATGTTATTAATAAGGATATAGATGCTCGTGGTAATAAGTACTCCTGATCCACTGGCATTACAACCTGCGATGAGGCAGCTTTGGCAGGTAAAGGATAATTTATGTGCAAAAGCCTACCTCCCTTACAGTAAGGAAGGTCAAGCAGTTTTGCGTGATGCCGTTCAAAAAACAGGCGTTATTCCCTTCAAGTCGGGACCCAACAAAGGGCTATGCCCCAATTTAGAGTTCGCGGCCGATTGGTGAGAAATTGGTCGTAATAGGGTAAAATACTACGGTTAAGTCGGACTTCCCGGAGATCCCGCAGGACCGGGATGCCACCTGGCAATGCCGGTACCTAGTAATTTTAAATTTTGATATGTGGTTTAGGTTTCAACGCCTGAAAGTGCCATATACAGAGATCGGGGTGCATCCTCAACAGGGTTTACGGGCAAGACCAAAGGCTGGTTTGCGTTCAAGGGAATTAATGGAGCTGGAAATGATTACCGGTTGGGGACAGCATCATTACGATTTCTGCCGCTTGGGGTATGAATACCGAGCTTTCAGGTCCCATTTCCGTGGAGGCATTGGCTGAATTTCCAAAATCCGGACTGTGGAAACGTAACATGGCGATTTTTTTGGTGAAACATGAAATGACAACGGAATTACGGTCTATACAAGTGGGTGGTTTATACCAATGGAATACTTATAAGGTACCGATGGTTGGATCTTTGTATCCCGTGGTTCCTATCCAGGCCTCTGCCTCCGATCCAGTTGATCAGGAAAAAGAGTAGTCTAGCACTTAATGCTTCTGATCCCAAGATATTGGGAATCGGTAATTGGGGAGAAACGAGAACCCATTTTGTTAAAATTGAATGATCAGCCACGGTAACTGGTTAGATTGGTATTAAAACTAGAAAAGCGCCAATATCGCCTATTGAAAAGGGAACATAAAGCCTGTTACTGGTATGCTTTGGATAGTGACATCGCAATGCAATTTGATGAAAACCTGGAATGGGATAAACGAGAAGGAAGTGTTTTATTAATGGATAATGAGGCCAAACGCCATGGGTTAGCATAAGGGAGGCAGTTAAGAAAGCCTTACGGTAACAGACCGCATGTAAAAGTTTAATAAACATGATTGTAGTATTTAGTGATGTAAAAACAACCCCTCCTTTGGTTGAATAGTTTGACCCGAGGAAGGGTTTGTCATAATCCATAAAAAAAATCCAAAAATAAATGAAGTATTGTGGTGTCGACCCTGCCTTTTAGTCCTAATGCCTTAAGTTGTTGGTCAAAAAAAAAAGACAGTAGGTGAAAGTAACTACCGAAAGTTGCCCGGATAATGGTAAAATTTAATGACCTTGGATCAGGGCATTTTCATGCGCACTTGGTGCAAAAAAACAAATGTATAAAAAGGGGTTAGATTCCACCATTTAATGTTTTTGCGCCTGCCGAAGGGCCGGAGTTAAGCGATTTTTTTTAAGTAAAATTTGATCTATAATTCCCAGTCCAAAACTCCCACTCATTGGAAGGTCAATAATTATTTTGGGGATGATTAAATTTAGAGAAAAATGATTGCGCAAAAAACCAGGTAACGTCATGGTGGGTGGCAGGGAAAAACTCCAAAAAAGATAGAATTATATCTAGCTGCCCGTAAAAGCAGGGTTAACGTTTATGCGGACAAGCATTGGTCATTAATCCTGAAGGATTCCAAAAATTGGAAGAGGCTTTCAAAATTGGCTAAGGACAAAGGGGTTATGATTTAAATGAATATAAAATGAACCGAGCGTTTTGAGGTTTACTACCGGAATGCAAAGGCAGTTTTTCCATGTTACCACAGAGTAATTTGGTCAGGTGTTGGAAGGGAAGTCTGAGGAACCGGCTATAAATTAAGGAAAGTGTACATCATTTTTTTTAGTATGTTTCTGGGCCAGCCATTGGTAAGGCCGGCTGGGTTTTTTGACGTGATGGAAGAGGGTGAGGGGATAGTGGGATGAACCACACATTTTGGGTAAGATTTTGGTGCAATGGGAACTTTTTCCGGAATCAGATTATGGACGCAGACGGACATAGAAATGTAAAGCTAGACGCTGGCCTACGGTGTTGACTCTGGAAGAATTTAAAAGAGTGACAGGACTGGATAGTTTTTCCTGAATTATCTAAAAAGGATATCGATGTGCGATAAACTTAAGGTGTATTGGCAATGGGAAATGCTTTTATAAAATTAGGGAAGTATGCCAAGGTATGGTGATTATGGAATTAATGAAGCCCCTGAGGGCACCGGGGATACTCATTATAGCATAATGAGGGGGGACAAAAAGTGGATCTTATTATCAAAACAGGGTAAGAGGAAAATTATAAGCCTAACCTTATATATAATTCAAAGGCGGGAGAATTTTTGGATTAATCTTAATTTCCAATGCAGCTTGAGCAGACTATAAGTGCTGAAATTTCAGGAAACGAAAAGCTGAAAAAGTGTCAGAAAAATAATGTGGAAAAATTAATATTCCGCGATGAATTTAAGATTGGTCATGAAGCTCATTTTGGCCAAGTACCCAAAATTATTTGCGGTATTTTGGAAAGAAGGTAAATTTGCCCAACTGGGAGATACCTTTAAAATTAATTGATTTAAAACCCCAAAAAAAAAAATTATTAAATACGACTATTGAAGGCTATAAAATGGCAAAAAAATAGGGAAGTATGGTAGTCTTCCATTTTTATAGTTTAGACTAAGGTGGTTTTTTTAAACTATGCAAACCTTTGCGATTATTACTTTGGGGTAAATCTTATATAATTAATTGCCCATTTATTAATTTCTTGTGTTATATTTGGGTTTCATTGAACTAGAATATAAAATTAAATTGATGAGTGAACTTTTTTCGGATTGAAAATAAAATATATGCCTTATCCGGTGCGCAACTGCACTTTAGGAGGGTCAATTGCCAAATATCTTGTGAAAACGGAGCCAAGGTATTTGCTTTCTTGGGGAAGGTTCTTGATAGCTAGAGGATAATGCAGACTTAAATGCGATTTTGGGACCTAATAGTGCTTTATTTATTCGTTCTTGATGTAAATGAACGAAAAGGCAATTTTATCGCCGAATTGAAGATAACACTATAATCACTAGTTAAAAAAGTTGGACGGACTGGTGAATTTGGCTGTGGCAATATTCAGGAGCTACTTTTGAAACCTGATCAAGACCAATTTTTGATATTGAACTTGGTGATACCCAAAAAGTAAGTGATATAAATTTGTTTGGTACCGTAATTTCCTACAATAGTATTAAGTGAATTATGGCAAAGCAAGGCTTTTGGGGTCCATAGTAAATAATCTCTTCCATGGGCGGCCTAAACCAGACCATCTCAAGAGTCTTAAGGGTACTCCCTTGGCCAAGGCAGGAGTCGATATTTTTCAACCAAGTGGATGGCCCATGAACTAGCCCTCTAAAATTTTCAGTGACCAAGATTAGAAGTAAATGCCATTGCTCCGGGTTTTTCATCGGCATCAGAATAGAAGACTTTTAACACCAATGACGACCGGTTCGCTTTAAACCGATAGGGGAGAAAAATTATTACCAATACCCCCAATGGGCCACGCTTTGGGGAATGCCTGCTGAGCTTAACGAATGGGTGCAATTATCTAACTCAGTGATGCCTTCCTTCAATTTGTTACAGGGAGTATCTATGAGATCGAACGGTGGATTTAGTTTCTTTTTCGGGAGTAATAATCCATGCAATTTTAAAGAAACACTGCGTTGGTTTTCGGACCTAGTTTTGGGGTTCCTAAAGGATGATCAAGGAGCTTGGTGTTGCCGGGGTTTGTGACTGCTTGCCAACCAAGTGCCCATCGAATGAGGTTTGGTCATCCAAAATTAATAAAGGAACTTAAAAAGGGGAAATAGTGTCTAACGGCCTGGAAATGGTCCGTTGTGGAAAGTGTTAATATCCATAAGGCCATCAAGTACGGTTTGCCGAAAAGGGAATATCTACATTCGGAATTAAAATATTTTATTGAAACTCTTAAGAATTTGAGAAAACCGATATTATTGTGGTCTGTTATAATTTTTGCACTGATGCGATTTGAGCGCCCGTACCAATTTAATATTAAAGAGCTTCCAACCGCGGGGCCATAAGTTTAATTGTATGATCCCGTTGCCATTGCGCTTTTGATTTGTTCATTCTTAAAAGGGATAGGGCGGAAGAAAGTTTTAAACGGTGTGCCTATGGTTCAAAAGGCCGAACATTTATTATAGCCTAGATAAGCAGGAACTTTGAAACGGCTTAAAAGTGCTATCTTGGCTGGAATGCCAGGTTCTAAAGAGGCATTGCCGCTTACCTGAAATTTTAGGGTCGACCTAGAGGAAGTAAGCAAAATTGAAAACCGGATTTTAAAGGGAAAATCTGGCTTATTTTCTGAAAGCCCGTTTAATTCCCCAGAAGCTGAGAAGTTTTGGGAAGTGCAAATGGCAATTGCATCCGGATGACCCGCCATTTCCAGTATTCGGTATTCCCTCGAATTGGCCCCTCTACCTATGACGATTTAAATTTATTTAGAATTGTGTACCCTCTTCCAGCATGGAATTAAACCTTTTGCTCAGGATCTTTGGGCAGTTTAGTACCAAAATGACCCTTGTTAAGAAATTATTCATGATTTTGGGTTCACAAATTCATTTTTTGCATCTAAAGAAACTGTTAATCCAGGGAGCCCAAGATGGTAGATTTTACGAAGGCGCCATTTGGATGGGTCCATACCTATGGCCAAGATAATGGTAAGCGGATTGTTGAGGACAACGGAAAAGGCAGGCATGAGTGGGGGAAGGGGATGTTGGGATTCCAATTAGACAGACCATGGCCATGTTTTTGTTGACGATAAAAAAAAGGAAGGGACGAAGTTTTACTCCTGGATATTCACTGATTGGGAGGGCTTATTGGTAAATGGCAGAGCTCTATGGCCCTGGAAAAAAGGGGAATAAGGAAATGCTCATAACAGCCTCAATAATTAATTAATAAATTGGAGGGTGGATAATTTGTAGAAGTCACATTTTTGGCTTAGTAATTGTAAGGAATTGTTGTTAAACTTTAAAAAAAGAGTATTTTTTTTAAAGTTTCTGGAAATAAATATAAAGGTTAATAGCGTAAACGTTAACGCTC
>Ga0163217_1086284_pt1 | contig 20785 bp, 23 predicted proteins | sample SynspAceP_FD_185933 | JGI IMG/M metagenome (GOLD analysis project Ga0163217, IMG submission 185933) | Saline lake microbial communities from Ace Lake in Antarctica - Synechococcus sp. Ace-P (PacBio error correction) | ecosystem: Environmental > Aquatic > Non-marine Saline and Alkaline > Saline ...
ATATTTTTTTTTAAAAACACCCACACCCCCACACAAGAATTTTCTTTTTCAAGAGATGAGAGGAACAACTGCGATAGAACAAATTAAGGTTTGGGCAGGGAAATTTTTTTGAGATTACCCCCCCTCGGCGCCCACACCACACCAGAGATATCTTTTGTGTCCTTATGGCTTCGTGCACTGGACCGATCGCGCTCTTTTGTGGTTGTGACTATGACGAGATCCACGCGCGCGAGACACTCTTCTGACGGAGATTCTTAGAGCGCACATATATAAGAGGTGTTGTTATCTTCCAAAAAAAAAGTTAATAATCATACATATCACCGAACACCGACAACTGTGCCTCGTGGAGGAGATGTATTCCGCTTTTAAGGATATTCTGTGAAAAATATCCAAAGTCCAATCATTTAGGCTATTGAAAATTCTCCAAACCAAAAGGTTTGGTGATCAACTTGCTTTCCCCGGATTCATCTTATCAAGCTACTACGAAAGATTCTAATTTTCCAATAGCCAGGATGTCCCCCGTCGGAGGAGAAAAAGAATTTTTTGCCGTCAGCGAGTCATTCTTGGGGGAAAAGCTTTTCGTTGCTGTGAAGTATTGATGTTTTTGGACCAAGATTCCACGGGGTTTCCAAAATCACTAATTGGCTAGCCTTGTAGCTTTTGTAGAGATCTATTCCCCCAAAACCCCCAGGTCGATTCGAAAGCAAATAGAGCTCAGAAACAATCTGGGCTGAAGGCAGGTGTGGAGTTCCCCAAGTTTTCACTTTCAAATTTAAATGCATCCAGATTGGCTGGGTAATCCGCCGCCCCGGAAGTAAGAAATACAAATAAGGGTGGTTTCTGGAAAAATCTTTTGGAGAGGTAGAAATTACCTCTACTGTAGATAATCGTATTCCATCAGGACTGAATTTGCGATGGCAGCCCTTGAATTGAAGCCCTTCTTCATTTTTAAAACTCTGGCAGAGCCTGAAACAACACTTTACGTCCACCTTTAACCCTCAGCTCTTGTGCGAAATAACTTGGTGTAGGGAGAAAAAACCATCTTGCGGCATACAACCAGAAGATTGACGACCCAAGGTGAAGTTATAAAGTCTTCCTGAGATCACAGGAGCGTAAATCCGCGCCGGCAGTATTTGAGATCTTTGTAATTGAACGAGCCTCATGCATTGGCCAATAGTCTGGCAATTCCTTCCGGCCAATTTGACGGCTTCGAGTTGGCGGTTGAGTTTCGGCGAGAAAAAAACCGATCTTCTTGAGTATAGGCCTTTTGGCAGTTTTCGAAAGCCTGCTTTTGCTTCCTTCATTCTTGCATTTTGCCTTTAAGGCTCAATCCAGTCGGTAATAACTCTCAAAAAGTCGGGGTTCAGTTTTCTTACTAGTTTTTGGTAATAAGGCGTGGCTTCTTCGATTCGTTGGTAGAGGCGGTAGCTCTCAGCTATGGTCTGATTAGCTTCCTTATTTTCAGGAATCATCTTCCAAATCTGCGAAGAATGACGAAATCGCATATTGGTATTGACCCGAAAGGTATTGCTCCATTTTCCTTTTTCCCTGGCAGGCTATTGCAAGAAACTGACTCCCGATAAGGAGTAAAAACTAAATCCATAAAAAATGGTTTTTCATCTGAAGCGCTAGGGGTTTGATCTATTCCGAATATTACTAAATTAATTTGGAAAGTATTTGTTAGCAACTTTCATTGGGCGGAAATCATATTTTTCTAATAAAGTCTTCTTTATTTTTTACTAAGGGATTGAACACCAGTTGTTTTTTTTTGATCAAATTTCTCCTGAAAGCACTCTGGTTAATTCCAATGCTGGGTATTAAAAAAAACTTTTTTTTTGCCCTACTTGTCCCTCGTTATTTTGAAAGCTTACTTTTTCCTGATCCGTAAGGTTGACATTTAAAGCATTTTCCTAGCTCGGCCAAAAGTTTCTAAGAACTGTCAAATTGAACATCCGCTAGCACCAGGCTCCTTTTCCATCCAACTCCTAATACAAATAAATTGTTCTTTCCAAATTTGAAATGAGGTTAAGCATCAAAAAAGGGTTTTTTACCATGTGGTTTCCAAGCCTTCAGCAAATTTCCTTCAAAACTAGTTGCTGGATTAGTTCTTTTGCCTGCGAAGAAGAAAGCTCTTTCTGGCTGATTAAACCCAGATTCTAGAAATGTGTTGGTAATTGATCAAATGGTACGTACATCCTTTACTTAATAATTTTAGGGAAAGAAAAACCACTTTTTACCTACGGCAAAAAGGGTCAAATTGATTCAATCCGTTTAGATCAAATTCCCATGTCTTTTGCAATCATTTCTGCCGAGGTCGTAAACTGTTTAACATCTGCTTCCCGCTCTTTATTCTTTACGCCATCCGGTCCATCAATGTGACACAAAAAGGACAAACCTACCGCAATCATACTTGCCCCTGTTTTGCTAAGGCTTCTTCAGTACGCTCGAATATTAATTTCTTTATTTCCCGGGCTCTGCTTTTCTTTGAACTATTTGGGCTTTCCACCAGCACCCACAGACAGAAGGCTTTGGTCTGCAGCGCTTCATTTCCACTAATCCACATCCAAAGCCTTTAATCACATCCGAGGAGCCTCGTATACATCGTTTTGCTCTGCCGAGATAGCAAAGAATCATGAAAAGTTAATCTTTTTTGCCTTGAATTCTCCGCCACCTTTTTAAAAGTCCCAACGCTTTCCCTTCATTGATTAGTTGCGTAGGAACTGGGAATGTGAATTACTTCATAATTCCCCGCCCAAATGCCGGATATTCATTCCTTGATCGTGTTGAAGCATATGAGGACATGCCGTCACTACTTTTTTGATTTCGTAGCCATTCATGACTTGGAATATTGGCAAACGGCCTGCATTTGAAATAAAAACTCGGTTCCCGGCGCGTCTGGCAGGATCGCTGTACAAGCTTCCTCTGACCGAAGAACAGGCAAAGCTGAACACCCAACTTTATTTTAATATTTTCAACGAAGCCTGTGTTTTACGGCTTTGGGTATCGCTCAATCGAAAGAACCCGCACATCCTACCCAAAATAGGACTTCAGGAGTTTTCCTTCCTTTTCCGGCCATTTTCGGCCATGGTTTGGTACTTTATAAAATTTTCTGACATGTATCTATGATTTACGAATTGCCGATTTAGAGACCTCTTTTGTCAGGGAAAATCACACAAACCTCAATTTTTTTTCAACTGATAACTATATTTATCTCTATTAACTTTTTTTAAACCGACAACCGACAACCGACAACCGACAACCGATTAACTGAAATCTCCTCCTCCTTCACTTCTCAGCCCAATTGAATCGATCTGAAGGGCTGAATTTCCAAGGAGAGAAACTGTTTCCATATTTTGGAACATGGCATTCCATTGAGCTGAAGTAGCCGGCTCTCCATTGCTACGTAGCGACCGCAATTTTGAGTATGATTGAAAGCGGATCGATATTGATAGGACCAAGGCCTTCCACGCAAAAGCAATTGCAGCTCGTACAAGCATTCCAATTCCTCTTTGGTAATGTTAATCCTCCCAGAATGATTTTCCATCCCTCCAAATCCAAGCTCGCCAGCCATCTATACTTTTCCCACACCTCTTTCAGCGCGATCTCGGAAACATCCATCATGTTTTTTCGAGGAAGAAAGTTTTTTTCCCGTCAGAATTCGAGCAGGACATTCTGAAGTACACTCCCACATTCTGGTGCCAGGAATAAGCAATTCATCACATTGACCCAGGACAGAATCATTGACATCTTCGCTCCAAATCTACCAATCTCAGCAGGCGGGCTAGCAAGAAGTTTTCTGTAGGAATACCCCAGCATATATTCAACCTCATTGGTGACTTCTGGCATGTTGACCATTTCTCCTTTTGGCTTGAGATTAGAATACCAAGGTATAGGGAAGCCAAGAAAATATGGAGATGCTTCGAATACGTCACATAAACGGGAAAGCTAAAATGCCTATGATAGAAACCAACATGCCGAAAATCGTTCGATAAATGTAGGGCTATTCAAACGGGACATCCCTCAAACAATGGACGAATCAATCCACTGAAGAAAAGGGCCAGAGCTAAATAATGGTCCAGCACTCTGTCAAGCTAAATTTTGATCAGTAAGCATTCATGTCAGCAACAGCCCATCATCAGGATAATCTCTACCACCAAGAATAAGCGTGCCGTCAAGTGCCGGCCAGCCTTTCATTTCAGGTTTTTTGGAATCGGCTCCACTTTAGTCACGTACCTCCTAGTCAGGAATACCAACAACAAGAGAAAAGACTGCAACTGCAAGAACTCGAACATATTCCATGGCGGGCATGTAACCCCTCCAAGAAATGGCGCGAATAGCCGGTGTGTTCCGATTATTCCATCGAGAATAAATTCAAGTACTTCCAGAATTGAATCACCACAAATCCGACATAAATCAACAGGTGAAAGTAAAGCGGAATGATTCGTCTTAAAAACATTTTTTGCTGGACCAAAAGGCGACCAAAAGCCAATGGGGTCTTCCAGCGTCTTCAGCGTGGTTCATTGCGGGTCTCGGCCTTTCCTCCCCAAAAAGATGTTTCTGCGGAGAAATTTGATCCTTTTGCTGAGGATATAGCCTGCAACGCCAAAATAAGCCACAATGCAAGTTGTGGTAAAAAGCTCAATATTGATAATTTAGCGTGTTACTTGAGTTTTGTCAATAAATTTTTTTCAAATGATTTGGTCAACTATCCAAATACCTACCCTTTGGCATCACTTTAAAAAAACGGTGATAATAGCTCAGTTGGTAGAGGAGCAATCCGGACTGAAAAATCACGTGAGTCGGTGGTTCGAGTCCAACTTATCACCACCAGCCTCGACTTCGGTCGGGGCTTTTTTTTAATGGTCCTTTTTTAACTCTGATCTCTCATTTTGTCTTAATTTATACAGCAGCAAATTTAATAAAATAGTCTGCATGCATAACTATTTTTCAAATTAATTAAAATGAAATCTAATGTTTCATAGTTATGAATTTTCAGTAAATAACTTTTAATTGGAAACTTCTGGATATTTCCTTGAGTTTCGGAAAGCTCTTTTTTTTTCCATGAAAAAAATTGTAACAGCCTGTAACATTCGAATTTAATCCCGCATTAAACCGCTTTTAAATGAAGACATTTTTTGAAGAGCATTTTGGCCGCAGCGTGCAAACTCTACCGTTATGCCTTTAAGCTGGGTAAAAGATCGGGCGCTGGGCCAGAGATGTACTATCAGAATGTTTTTTTTTTGAAAAATCGGTCGCTCGACAAAAAGAACTGCAGTGCTGCATGCGAATCTTTCCGGTTGGCTGGTCTTAGTTTGAAAAATGAGGTCTTGACTCACTTTCGGCAAATAAGAAATAGATGCTCTGGAGATGCAAATCAGTTTCGAGCTGAATGAACCACAGCCAGAGGATGTCACAGAATCAATTCAAAAGGTGATGTCCCGCTTCTAAAAGAAAATTGCCTGAAAAACACGGGACATTTTCCAATTGAGAAGAAGTGGAGGGCTTTAGATTATTCGGAAAATAGCATCAACACTTGGATATAAGTCTTGATCAAGTGAAAGTGTAATCCCACCTGTGCAAGAATAAAGAATTCGAAGAATGGATGATCAACCAAAAATAAAAAATGAACGAAACGGAATAGAAGATCTCTTGCCAATATTAAATGATGTCAGAAACCAGCTTTTGGCAGAAAGAGCAGGGTTGAAGGTGTTGCTTCCCGAGTTTCGGAAGGATCGAAGAAAGAGAAAATGCTATTTTGAAGGTTCTTGCAGATTTCAGAAAAGGCGAGCCCTTCAAAATAAGTTTGACTGATGCGAGTGAGAAAAATTGAATTCTCTTTGGATGAGTTGGGCAGCTTCCGCTGCGATTTCTAATTGGTCTATTTTTGGGGCTGGCAAGTTTAACGAGCAAAAAGCAATCGGAGGCAAGCTGCCTATGAGGAAGTGATGATGGGCTTTTGCCCTTAATCCAAACCAATCTGTCCAAAGGTCAAAGTCAGCTGTACCCGATGAAATAATCTAAAATATTTGAAATACTACAAAGACCAGATTTTTGGTCCAATCCAAAAAAATAGAAATCATGAAAAAAAATAGCCCCTAATTCCCATTTTACTGATGGCGATTTTCTCTTTCAGGCGAAAGCTCAAGATGATGCCATCCAGAAGTTCTTCTCCAAATACATGGTGCGACGACCGGTTTCTCCAGAGTGTACATTTCCGCCTAAAAATGGTTTTATGCAATGGCTGGAGGATTTCCTAAAAAGTTAATGGCTGGCACAGATAAAGAGGCAGAAGAAACTGGGACGCTAATCTCCAAGTCAAAGGAATTCGATTCCTATCCCTCTGGAAGAAAGTGGACGGAAGTCGCTATACAGCCCAAGTGATGAGCACCTTGAATAAAAAATAAATATGAGGACTTAATGGATTCGTTCAGGATAAAGGTTCCAGTCTCAAATTTAATGGTACGAGAGGAAAGTGGCATTTGATCAAAAGAGTTGCTGCTGATTTCAGGTAGTGGAAATGACCTTACGGCTTTTTGTCTATGCAGGGAACTCCACTTTACCAAGTCTAAATCTCTTGGCAAGAAAAAACTAATATCCCCGGAATGGAACAGTAATGGTAAGGGTTCAAAAGGTTCCCAAAGGAAATAAATTAAGGCGAATAATATTTTAAAACTTTAAAATAAAACTAAACATCAACTATGAAAAGCTAATCCTAACCTTAAGCACTAATGCGGAGCTGTAATGACCGCTCAAGCTCAAAGTAAAAGCGTCAAATCTTTGTTTTGAAAAAAGTATAAAAGCAAGGATGATTTCTTCCCATCTCGAACTCGGCGGGAATTTTATGAATTTTCGCCGAAGGCTCAAAATCGAACGCTTGAGACGAAAATGATATGGGACAGTAGCAAGTCGATAGAGAAACTGAATTTGCTTTAACCCTTCCGACAATTTCCTGATCATCCAAGCGGATATAAAGCACTCCAAAAAGGCCCTTGGAAAAAGGAGGCGGCTATGAATTTGTTGATGGAGACTTCCGAAGCGAAAAGTGGCATTGTAAGTTTAATTCCAAAGGAGAATGCTAAAATTTCGGATCTAGTGTTGTTGGGTCAGTGGAGAAGAGGGAGATTTTAATGTTTTTGAGAATGAAGGGACATTTGATCAGGAAACGATTGCAAAAGCCACCAAAATACAAAGGAAAGAATTACGGCCTATCTAAATCTAAAAAAACAAATGGCAGCTTTAATCGAATAAGCTAGCCATTTACGAGTTAATATAATTTATATTCTTTACGCCTCGTTCCAGTTGTTGCTTGAGGTTGCCAGAGATGTTGGATGCTGTTTTTGATCCATTGTCCCCTCGGCTTATTTTTTTATCCGTCAGACTTTTTCGGATTTCCTTCATATAAGCTGTTGAGACGAGTTTGGTTCCACTCCGTTTACTTTTCTTGGCTTTGATGATCTCCATTTTTGTTTGCAAGGTCAAGCGCTTCCATTACTTTAATGTGATATTTGGTCTGCGATCTCAAGAGTTTGTATATAAATCAGTAAAAATCGGTTTTGGAAAGATCCACGACCGAAGAGTATGAATTGGCGTAGTATTTTCAAATCACTTTCATTTTTGTAGCAGTTTGGTGGCGTATTCGTAGCGGAGCCATTTCTGCCATAGCGCTGCTCTACTTTCCGGAGGTATAAGTCATATTTTCGCGTTGAGACTCGTAAAATTCGATTAGAAATAAGCCATCTATCGTTTCATTTTGATTCCCGATCGGGAAGCGAAAAAATCCCCTAGCTTGACCGATTTCTTTTTTGACTCGGCTAGTCGTTCTAACTGGAGGTTTCTAATAAATACGAAGTTCGGTCAATTGTTGGAATTTTTGATTTGCCATATTGGCTTTGTCCAGTGGCTGAGAAAATAAACTAAATAGCGAATTTTGCTCATTTTCCAAACTTAGTCATTTTCCCGCATAAACCGGCCTTTTTCTCAGTGCATTATCGAGCTGTAGGCTACGTTTAAATAAAGATGTTTGATGCAAAAACAGCTTGAAGAGACAAATGGTATTCCTGAAGCAATTGGGCTAGCTTACGATCGATTTGTGAATCTCCAGAAATCGATCCATCCTTGTTTTATCTTTCAAAGATTTCCAATCCTATTGACAGATCCTGATGACTTCTTCGAACGAAAAGCCAGCGGTCCACCTTCTATGCTGCCCCATGGATTAATAAATCCTTTGATAATCTTCGTCGGTTACACGAGATTTGAGGTTAATGATATCGTCGGATAGCTTTTGCGGTAAAGCGAAAGCAGAAATTCCACCCAGAGAAGTAGCCGCAGGCCTGATCCAACTTGGTTTTGATAGACACTTGCTTGTCTTTGATCAGATCGTTTAAATGCCGAAGGTTGGGTCCTTCAAGACTCGCCGGAAAATATTGTTCTCTGGTAAGTTTTTAGGTCTTGGAATTTCCCGCTCTAATTGGATGAATTTTTAAGTGAGTCCGAGTTTTGGCTAAAAGGCATGCATCATCGTCGCAAATAAATGAAGATGAAAAGCAGGGAAATTTTTTTTACCAATAAAGAAAGATTGAATTAATCCTTCAATCGCTAAAAAACTGACCAAAAGGGTAACCTGAAATAAGTTTTCAAAAAGTGATCCCAATTTTTTTTTGGAAATAATCAACCCGTAATTAACTGCAATATGTTAAAAATCTTTTAAGAAAATTTTTGACCCTTTGTAACTTAATTCCCACTTTCACACCCTCCAAAAATGCTACATAACCCTGAAATCTCACGCACGGCCGCAGATTTGGTTTCGGGATAGTACCCAAGCCGCATCTTTATTGACTTTCGCATTTACCTCTATTGAATAATGAAGCATTGCCCTTCCAATGACCAAGTGGTGTGGCGTCTGAGATGGTTTGGAAGAATTCAGATTTTTAATGACGAAGGAGGAAGTAATTGGATTCCCCCCTTCGATGACTAACGTATCGTCTGATTTCAGCGAAGTTTGATTGTTCCAGATAGCTTTCATTTCAGTTTTTTTATTTATAGAACACTCTAAAATTGATACTTGTTGAAAAAAGTTTTTGACAAATTTTTTGGTTGAATACAAGCATTATATTTTTATTTAAGCCAAATATATTTTTTAAAATTCTAATTTATACAGAATAAATAGATTCCCCTGTTAATTTTTTGATATTAATGAATACTTCGCTATCGATTGCGGGCAAAATTTTTATTGAATTCAATAATTATTATAGCATAATGTTAAATAATCATTAATTAAAATAATGTTTTGTTGAAAAAATATTTGCAATTATAAAAACTGTTAGCTTACGCTTTGTAATGGTAACTTATCACAACCGCAATACACGGTTGGCCGAAGTAACCCAAAATAATTCTCTGCGGATGAACCCATCTGCTGGGTACTAAAATTCCACACCTATTTAAACCAACTAGTAAACATGAAAAAATCTATTCACTCATGCTTTTTTGTTGCAGGGATTGCAAACTGGAGCTTTCGCAAGCAGGAACAAAAGCTGACGAACAGTACAAATCAAACCAAAATAGAACTGCTAGGTAGCAGTGTCCATTTACAGAAGCCCCTAAGGGGAACTGTAAATTGTAAAAATTTCTGATTCTCAAGGATCGATTGATCATGCGAGATCGAATTCAATCAGGAGGTGGCTTTTGCCAGAAGTATGACCTGAAAAGAGCTTCCGAGGGAACTTACTCAATTAAGTATTCGGATCAATCAGGTCTATTTCTTCTGCTCAGTGGAGAAACTTTATCGAAGTAAGTCAGAGGTAATTCTCCAGAGTATCCATCCATGGACGACAATACTTATTAGTTTATTGGTAAGGGCAGTCTGAAGCTCAAGCGGTAGAAGTAGTGATCGTAGGATGGAGACAAAGTGATCCATACCGAAAAATGATTGACAATCCTCAGGGACTACATAAAATCTATAAAAATCGAGCAAGCTGGAAAAAGATGGAATCAAGCTTCAAAGTGAAGACTGCCTCTGGATTCGAAAAAGTTTGTATCATGCTTTAAATTAAACCAACTCAACTAAACCAAGCCCTGCCGAGCGATCCGGCAGGGCTTTTTGTTGTAGTTCTAACAAAAAAAGAGCTTCGGATTCCCAAAGCTCTTTTTTTTACAGAATTTTCTGGTTCACATTAAATTTGTGCCTCCAACTTGCTTTCCTTCCGCCTTTGCCCGAAATCCACCGTAATGGAATCATTATTTCGAACCTGAAAGATACCGATCCAACTTCACTTTGGAACAGCGCTCATTCCCCGGCAAGCATTAGCTACTGCAATTCGTTCTGGAGACCATTTTTTTGTTCCGCCAGTTTTATTCGGAAATCTTCATCTCAATCAAAAATCGCCAACTAACTTTGGCCCCTGAGATTGTCACATAATCCGGTTCTCCCTCTCGATCTTGTATTTCAAATCCTGCCTTGCGTGAGTTGGCATAAAAGCGCTCATTAAAGATTGGGTCCGCTGTGATGGCTTTCAATCCACCTCCAAGCTCTTCCTCTTTAACATCCATCACGGATAACTTTTGGAGTAATGAATACGCATGGTAAATTGGTGAAAGCCTTGCATTTCGATGTGCATCCTGCTCCAGTAAGAAACCAGGATGTGCACGTTCCATAAGTCTTTTTGAAACCGCCGATCTCTAACAGCGCCAAACCTGTGGGTTGCTCAAATCATGGCCAGTTCCACAAAGCATCTCCCATGGTGAGGTTATTTGTCACATCGAAGTTTTCCGTACCTGATTTCCTCTTTCCAGCAGATTGCTTATGGAAATAGAGGTTAGGAGGTCATATTCATTGAATAGGTGAAGATCCCCCGATTGCCAAATAGAACGCAATCGTAACTTCTCCCGCCAAATAACAGAATACAAATCCTTGTAGACAGTCAAATAAACGATAACCCGGTATTAACTCTTCGCGCCTTTTTTTCCCCGATGGCATCATAGAATTCTGATGTCTTCCCGATTGTAAGGTATTGGATATCTTCCTCGCTCCAGGACGCGAAGATCATTCCCTCACTATTGTGGAAAACTTTGTTGCTTCCAGCGTATTCGGGATGCTTCATCACAAACTCCATTACCGATCGATTCTCCGGTAAGGTAAATGGATACCGAAAGCTCCTCGCTGCATCGTAATCTGGCTTGCAGTTCCATCCCCAATCCCGATTTGGATCATGGTATCCAACCCATCTCGTTGACTTGGCCGTCCGCATCTCCGTCGGTTCTTCCTGACCTAACATTTCATATTCGCCACTTTTATCTGAGTCCTAGCCAAACAGTTTTCGAACCGTCTTGAGGGTCTTTTGATGTATCGCCCTGTTGGGACTTTCGATCATCAATCCGTGATGTGTCCGTCGCCAATCCAATTCGTCCCAGCCCGTCTTCTCCTGCCAAACCATCGCCAGCATTATCCACAACCATCATTTCCTGATCGAGGTGAATTGGCAGTATTCGGTTTTCTAAGAAAAAGTTGTTTCGAAGCATTCTGGTTTGATCGTCCGGGGTTAATGTAAGAAAGTCTTATCGCCGAGCAATTCCTTGATGATTCCCTGTGTCCCATGATACATGCAATCATTTCCGTTAGGTACCAAGCTGCATAAAGTGAAAATTCACCTCCTGAATCTCATTGGAGTGAATATTCCCCATCGATCCACATACCTGGCTTTTCTTCGCTTTTCTACCGAATAATAGTATGGGTCAGCCGTCATGATAATCCCGTCCCCTCATAAAGATTTGCCGATCGATTCGATCTTTTGCAATCCCGGATGAGCCGCAGCAATTTTCCTTCATCGCAATTCTACCACCCCTTCCGTAAGTGTAAATATTTTATTGAAGGTCAATTCCACTTTAGGTTTTATATGGACTTGCCTACTGCTTTGAAAAATTTCTCCTGCGCAATTGGCCTACATTACCGAATGTCCATCCATCCCAGTCATCAAAAGCCGAGCATTAGAATCTTTGTATTTTTTGGTTATTTTTTTCAATGAGGGCTTAGAGTTTGAAATTTGCATTGGACAAATCCTAACATGAGCGGCACCAGCTTTTTACTGGTACATCTCGGATCCCTTTGACGATCCAGCTGAGGCTTACTTTTTTCGAAAGCTCCAATAGATTCGATTAGCATAATTTATCACCTGAGATGATTCGGTCTTTGGAGAACATTCAAGTCTACCCGGACTTTGCGAAGGCCACCTGGATCGCCTCCCCAAGTCGGAATGCGTTTGGGATTGGTGAATTTATTGAATAGGTCAGCTGAAATACGATTCAACCCATTTCCAAGATTTTCAATTTTTTATTAAGCAATTTCCAGCTCGGTTCATGCCTGCTAGTTTTTAGGATGAAGTCGGTATGGCTTTTGCGATTTTCCCACTTGATCATAAGGTGGGATTGGATCAATCACGAAAGCTTGATTCCCCTCCGCTTTCCACTTTTCCCTGGAAAAATCTGGATGCTGATCCTCAGTCCCAAGGGAACATATACCCTCCATTCCATTCCTATGAATCTGCCCATGCCTAGGTAAATTCGCTTCAGGAATTGGATTTTTCCTTTGCCATCCGCTCCTTTATATTCTGGAGTCCAATAGCCTGGAGTAGAAAAAACTCAGTCCTTTTCCAAAATGAAAGTAAAGCCACTGGAAGAAATCTCCAGGAGTTCCTTGATTTGGTCCTGTTGAAAACGCTTTTTGGAATCGTCTCATTATACAGGCCTGAAAACCATGGTATTTGTAGCTTGATCTTTTTCTAAAATTGAAGCGACCACTCGCTTTTTTTGGCAATCTCCAGCCAAAATTGTAATTTCAGCGGAGCGCTTAGATTGTTTGCAGGGGAAAAAGTCCACGAATGCAAAAAATATTCCACTGCTCGAAAAGGAAATCCAATAACAGCGCGAGACTCCGAGTTGTGACTGGAATATCACCAGCCAAAGGTTCGAAAACAAAGGAAATTTTTGTAAGGTCATGGATTTATTGAAAGCGATCCTTCCTTTAAATCTTCCGCAAAATTCCCATTCTTGTCGTCGTCTTTACTTTCCTTGAAGACCAGGTATTACCCGCCTCACCTTTGGAATCGATCTGCTTTTGTCGAGTATGCGTCCATTCTTGCGTAGAGATCACATATTCACCCAATGGATCTTCTACACGCATCCAAGTGATCTGTCCCATCTCCATTTTCAATCAGTATAGCCGTTGTCTCCTGCTTTACCATCTCGGTCATGATCGGACGCGGTTGCAATTCCTCTTCTGCTCTATTTCAGTGCTGCGTGTATTGCGTTCATGAAGCGTCCCCTGGCGGAAACATATTCGGAAAAAATGTAGAAGGTAGGTATGGCCAATGCCGTCTGAAATGCTCTGCGACCCATTTTCCTGCAAATTGTAATAGGGCAGTTCTGTTGCTGAGGACATGGAATCCTTCTTACTCCTCCGACTAACAGCTATTGCTGGTTTTTCGTCTAGTGCCCACCAGTGCCAACTTTGAGCACCCAAATATTCTTTGCTCCTGCCAGTTTTTTGACAAGGAAGTAAGCGTGGGCGTTGCTTGGTTTTTGCCACTTGTTGCAATGCGCTGATTGATTTGACTCACGTAGATAATCAGCGATTGCGCGATTTGCCGGAGGCCGAAAATCCCGTACTAGCCACCTAAAACCAAGCTCAGTAATAAGATTTTTTATAAATATTGGGGTTATAATTTTTATTCAAATTCTGAATTTTTAATTTAAATACTAAATTTTAAAAGAAATTACCGAAAATCAGTTCTCTCCTTTTTCTGCGAGTCAATTTACAGCTAAATGGACATTGCTCGGGATAAGTGGATTGAGGAATTGAATCTTGGGAAATGGAAAACAGAAATTTGCCCTTATTTGAAAGACTTAAAGTCTAGCTCATATGTTTACCAAAATCGCCCTTGCAAGTTGCCTTTTCTCCTCAATGGAAGCAACTCCTTGCTGAGACCAAACGTCTCGTTGAGTTGTTCCTTTCGGATTTTGAATCTTGATTCCATATTGGTAGAAAAAACGGATGAATTGGAAATGCAATTCATCAGGAAGTGTTTGGCGCCGACATGGCTTGGACAAAAACCGTTTAACAAAAAAACCCGGATTCCAAAAAATCCCCCTGGGGAAGCAAGGAAAAACCTGTGAAAATGAATCTTAGAGGCCTGTAAAAGAATCCAATGTTGATCTTTTTGGTCGCGGGAGCCATGAAAGAGGAAGGGTTTCTAAAATATTAATATGGGGATCTGTCGAAAGAAAAATCATCCGAAAAAAATCAACCTTGTTCGTATTGACTTTGATCGACCCTAAGCCTGAGACGACTAGCTTTTCCAAAAGTAAGTTTTTAAATGACTCAATTAGAGATCACCTCATTCGTCATTTGCAAAAGGAGTTAAATTTTTCTAGGAAGTTAAGGCAGAGCAAGTAACATGTTTTGAATGAAATCAAATGTATGGTTCCTCCAAATGGGAGCTGCTGGCGAGGACTCTGAGGGTGAAATCGCGCAAACCCCCGGCGACAATTGGTTCAGGATGAAATGGACTATGTGCAAGAGATTTTTAAGGAAATTGAAAAACCAAAGATTTGAAATAAATATCAAATAAACAGAGGGAAAAGTGGGCGATTTGAATTGGGCCCGCTCTGTGAAAAAAATCGATGCTGATTTATTGGTAGTCCGGGGATGATCAAAAACTTAACTTCTTCGATCGCTTGTTCCTCATGACTTGGAGGACCTGCTCGCACCTTAACCTTGCAAATCTTTTAATCCTTAAATTTAACCTCCATGGAAACGCTCAACCATAAGAGGTCCAATTAATCTGCTCCTCCAGCTTGCCCTATGCTTATAGTCGCCCGGTTATTTTTTGCCGAGTGGCTCGACAGTTTCAAGCAGCCTGCTGTTGTTGAAGAAATCTTAGCAGGAATTATAATTGGCCCCAAACGATTTTGGATCTCTTTTTTCCGGTAAGTTCAAGAATAATCTTTTCAGCTCATAACATCCCGATGAGCAATATCGCATTAGATGGCTTTGTTCAGATTGCTGTAGTGTTGCTTATTATCATTGCGGGGCTTGGAAGTTTGAGCTGCAAGTGGTTTTTGAACCAAGGAAAAATGCCCTGAAGATTGCCGTAGCGTCTATGCTTTGCCGATCAATTGCGGGGTTATCGTAGCCTATGCTTTTCCCGGAGTTTCTTGGCGTGAATATCATGAAACCGAAATCGTGGTTCCACCTTCTTGGAATTAGCGATTTCCATCACAAGCGCTGGCAGTAAGTCGCCCGAATCCTAATGGATTTGAACTTATTCAAAACACCAACAGGGTTAATTGATAATTTGCCGCAGCGATGATTGTCGATGTTTTGTGGTTGGATTGTTTTTTTCAGTTATTCTCTCCCTTTCAGATTCTGGAAGTGGAGGATTAGGCCGTCATGGCTACGATAAGGTTTGACACTTTTCTTCAACGTTTTCATGCTAACATTTGGGCAAAGGACTTTATCACAAAACGTTGCTTGATCAATAAAAAGCTGCATGGGCCGGAGGCTTACTTTCGCTATCCTGGCAAAATTTGCTTTTTTAGCACATCTTTTACTGAAGTTTATAGGGATTCATGCCATTTGGAGCCTTTATTTTGGCGTGGCCTTAGGAGATTCAGAGCATTTTTGACTGAGAAACCAAAAAATCTCTTCAACCCAGTTTAATCAACAATCATTTTTGCGCCAATCTTTTTTGTATCGATCGAACTCAAAAGTGAATTTCATTGCCGCCTTTGAATTCCTGAATCGTAAAGGTGTGGTAGTTATTGTAGGTTCTATTGACCAAAATATTTGGGGACTTTAATCGGAGGCCGATTGGCCAGTTTTAACCTCGCAAAAAGCGATGGTTATTGGCTTGGACTGAGTACGCGTGGGAGTAACAATGGATATTATCCTTTGGCTGATCGCATTGGAAAATGGATTGATTACCGAGGCCCCTCTTTATTGGGCTGGTGAATTCTTGCATTGAATATTCCGTGGTGAGCAGTGGTCCGTTAATGGGCTGGGCTGAAAGTTTTGAAAATTTAAGAGAATCAAAGATTTTAGAAACTAAGAAGGCCAAATATCAAGATTTTAGTAGCAAAAGTTGAAAGCGCATCTGAAAAGCGAAAATTTCTCCCGTCAGAAATCTTATTTTAGAAAATGATTATTTCGGGGGATGAAAAGGAAATCGAAACGACTGAGAAGCAGGATAATTGAATGAATAGGATTGACTTTAACCAAACGATCACGCTATTTAGAGATGTCATTAATCAAAACTCTTAAATCTTACATCCTAAATCCAATTAGGGCAATCCAACTTTCCTGCCTTAATTTTGGTTTCCTCAGATCAAATCGTTTTTTTTAAAACACACCAATCATGTCAAAAATCCGGAAAAAAACCGGCGTCCTGCTGGTCAACCTGGGCACTCCAGAATAGTACTGCCACTGGTGACGGTACGAAAGTACTTCGCGAATTTCTAATGAGTGGTCGTGTCATTCGACTTTCCTTTATTCCAAGAGGAATGTTGGTCATTGATCATAGCCCCATTCCGTGCTCCAAAATCAGCTGAGAATACCGCAAACTCTGGACGGATCGTGGATCGCTCTCATGTTTCATACCCAAGATCTCAAGATAACTGTCGAAAACTAGATCCAGAGGAATACTTAGTCAGAATGGCTATGCGCTATCAAACGCAAAGTTAGAGGCCTGGATTTAGAGGAGCTGATGAAAAGCCAAAGTAAAAAAGATCATTGTTTCTTCCCCTTTTCCACAGAATGCATCAGCGACGAATGGTCAGTGAAATAGATCGTGTGAGGAGATCGCTTCGTGGCTGGCAGATTATCCCTGAGATTTCATTTATCATAATTTTGTAGACATTCCCCTTTTTTCTCCAAGCTTGGGGGCTGAAGCTTGGCCAGGAATGAATGGCGAGCAGGATTACGACATATTCCTCTTCTCCTATCAATGGAAACTTCCCGAGCGTCAAGATTCGAAAAAAAGGTTTCCGTGAAGGCTACCTGCCAATTGGGCGGCTGCTGTAATAAATATGGGGCCGAAAACAGTTTTTGCTACCGGGGTCAATGCTCCACACTACCAAGACAGCTGCAGCCAAACTTGGCTTACCTTGAAGAAAAAGTATGACTGCTTTTCAACCGTCTGGGGAATGATCCATGGATCAAACCCTATACGAGGACATTATCAGGAATTGGCTGCAAAGGGACTTAAAAAAAAGTAATTGGTATTTTCAACCAAGCTTTTTGTTGCAAGATTGCTTAGAGACGACAGTAGAAGTTGCCAAGAGTACAAAAGAGAAGTTTGGAGGAAAATTGGGTGGCGAGCATTGGATCTAGTTCCCAAGTCTAAACTCCTTCTGATACTTGGTGGAATGTTGTGAAGATCTTGTGGCCAGTAAGGAAGTAATCGGTTGTTAGTTATCAGTTTGTCGATTGAGCAACAATTAATAATTTTATGAATTAGGCAAGGGATTTTAGGTTGATTTTTTTTGATCAAATCTCAAAATTGGCTTGATATCTTTTTCCAATCTCATTTTCCTAAAACTAAATACTCCATCAGCCCATTTTTGAATAAAACCCCACCACCAAGGTTTCCTGATCACGGCAATCATCTTGATCGCTGTGAACTTCAACCTCAATCTTCATCGGTTTGGGCCTTTGATACCATTCATTCGTGCCGATATTGGGCTCCTCCCAATGGCTTGGCTTGGATTCCTGACTACCCCTAACCTTTATTGACGTTTGCCGAACTTTTTCACTTTTTGCTCCGGCTATAAGGAAAACGATTGGGAATGGGAAGACGGATCTTCTGCAATGATCTTACTTGCTTTTGGAATGATCCTTCGAGTCTTGGGAGGTATTGAGCTGTTGTTGATTGGAACAGGATTACCGGGATTGGAAATTGGTGATTGGCGAATGTGCTATGATTCCGTTGACAAAGTAAGGCTTCCACAGAAAAACCTGGGCCTGATGGACCGGCATTAATGCAAAACTATCAGTCACTTTTCGCAGCTTTGCGGCCAGGGCTGCGGTGCCTCTTGCAAGTAAAGATTTGGATCTGGGATTGGCGGGGCTCTTAGCTCTGGTCAGTATTTATCCTCATGCAATTGGTCCTATGATCCTCAGATTCGGAGACCAAAACGCTGGCTTGGATCCAGGTCCTCCCCCTGCCAAGAATGTCCTGGAAACCAAGCTAGCATGGCATGTGACTTTATTTATGGGTTGCAATCGGTGATGTACTTTACTGAACGGCTTGCTTCCAGACATGTTTGATTTCAAGAGGCTGAAAACGTCCGGTGGAGGCAGGAGCGTGTCGGCGGTGGATGCAACTCTTGGGCGAATCGGCTCCTATTTGCACCGGCGTTTTGAAAGACAAAAACAGCAACCCACTTTTACCCTAATCGTTTGGAATCATGTTATCTTTGGATTCCAGATTATTCTTCCACTTGAATGGCTCACTTTCTCCTCCCTGACAATAATGGGATAGGAATGGGAGCGAAGTCTGAGCATGCTACACTTTGAATTTCACTAACGAACTGCCGAGGATACGACAACCTGCCAAACTTTCAGCCATGGTCCAATCGTCAGCTATTATTTAGCTCTGGGCCAATGCTATTTGGATTTCCTTGAATATATTTAAATAATTGGAATTTTGATTTTTTTTTCTGCTTTTTCACTGTACGTTATCTATTTCGGATGGCTGCAAGGGCGAAGATTTGAAAGATCTAATAAAGATTCCTTCCAACCTTGGTAGAAAAGGATGTAAATTTTAACAGATCACAAGCCTCAATTTTGTCCATGCAAAGTTCTTTCAATCATTCGGCGTATCGACCAATTATTAATTAACCCCTGATCATTGCTTTTGCTGATTTTTTGCGCTCGGTTTTGTGATGTTCTATCATACCTTCGGATTATGTTTTATAATGAAGGGAAAGAAAACATTGCTCCTTTTTCTTTGGGTTTTCGAAGCGCTTATTTGGTTCTGGCGATCCGGACAAGATTTTTCAAAAATATTTCAAATCCCAATGTTCCCTATGTTGGCCTATGCTGCCGCTTTGGGAACAGGGACTTATGGGAATGTATTTTGAGGAGAAGCCTAGCCACTTGGAAGATGCTGGTACGGGTGATCCACCCCAAATCCACTTTCCTGAATGATGGAGTAATATGAAGGAAGGATTTTCCGATTTACAAATGTCGGAAGCGAAGGAAGATACGGGAAGTTCGCTGACCTTACGGTGAATGGAAGCGGGATCAATTGAAAGTTTATCGCGAAAGTTGAAAAGCTTGGACGCCAAAACCCTTCTATTACCATCGAAGTGTTGAAAAGAGTCTCCGAAGATGAGCTGAAATGTATGGATATAAGCCGAGATTAACCTGAGCTTTTTCAGCAAGCCAGACCTTAATGGGAAATAGCTGGTTTCCAGTTTCAACAGTTCCGAATCAATCAAGACCGGATGTGCGATGAAGATCAGTACAGAAGCCGGTAACTCTAGGCGCATTAGCCGAGCGACGAACCCAAGCATATTTTGGATATCGTACAGGGACTGGAATAATTGCCTGAAATGCTGCGCACGATTCTCGAAGCAAAAATTGAAGCGGAGAGCCTGATGAACAAGCAAGCCATTCCAAGCGGTGAGAATTTTGCCGGAAGTAGTTTGATGCTCGGCTGAACAATTCATCAAAAGAACGAAATCCAAGACTTTGCTACTTCCAAAGTTTGATTTGAATCGTAAAAGCAATCCGCCCTATTTAACGGCTCATTTTGAAAAGCAAAAGGGAAGGAAGCCGTAATCAAGCCTTGCATACCGATACGATCGCTTTCATTTGCAGAATTTGTGAAACAGGTGACCCGATTATTAGCGAATCGGGAAGAATTTTGGAATGATTTTACCTCCTTATGAAAGTCCTTGCCGTCTTTCAAGAAATTGGCTCTGAAACAAGGTTTGTTTTTCCAAATCAATTTTCGACTAAAAGATAAACCTGAAAAAGCAGGTTCAACGTGAATTGGTAGAAATTTCCTTGAGGAAAGAAGCCTTAGAAATTTTTGATATTTTAATTAAAAAAATCAAGATGGAAGTCCTAGTGAGTATTATTCCAACTCGTTTCTGGATTTCGCTGGATTTTCTAAAACAATAGATGTTTGATTTAAGACCCTTAAAAAGGAGAGTTAGATTTTATTTTGCTGTATAGGAGTAAAGTTTTATTTATTTTTGAACACCAATTATATTAGCTACATGCGAAATTCTTTTACTTAAGCTTTTTGTAATGCTTTTGCTACTCAATGGCTGTACGGAAGAGGAAGTCAGGAACTACCTCTACTTGTTCCAACTCGAAGAAGTACTTTATACTAGGGTGAGCAAGTCCGTAATTCTTGTAGATTGATTTCCAAATCAGCCTGTATCTGCCCTTCAGATCATGGGTTTTACCCTGAGCCAGGAATGCAATTTTGCATCTCCGATAATTATATCGCTTGGTGCAGGATGCGCAGGCAAATTCATCGACAAGACTTTGGCCTCTCTCTCGCAAAAAATATTTTGCGAAAGCGTTTATGGAATTATTGGAAATGGGATTGAGTTGGCAATGTGGTCAACTGAACCCTCGCTGCAGGCTTAATAGCTATAGCCCAGTTTTGTACTCCGGTAAGGAGATTTTTATTTTGGGAAAAAAACTTTACCAAAGACACCAAAGTGTTTTTGGGAACAGACCCGCTCAAGTTCTTGGAGATCTTATTTGAATCTCGTCTTC
>Ga0163217_1077761_pt1 | contig 20776 bp, 14 predicted proteins | sample SynspAceP_FD_185933 | JGI IMG/M metagenome (GOLD analysis project Ga0163217, IMG submission 185933) | Saline lake microbial communities from Ace Lake in Antarctica - Synechococcus sp. Ace-P (PacBio error correction) | ecosystem: Environmental > Aquatic > Non-marine Saline and Alkaline > Saline ...
AAAGGTAGAGATCCTTGTGAGGTCTGTTCGTTCGGATTTTTTTTCCGCTTGAAATGTGGGTATTTTCCAAAAAAACAAAATAAAATCCGGCAAAAAATAAAATTAAACAAATTAACAACGAAGGCGTACTTTTTGGGGGGGGTCCGTTAAAAAACAAAAATGGTTCCCCCCCCTTTCAAACCCATCCGATGGGGCCCCCCTTGCCCCAAGGGGTAATCGTTCCCCCGGTTTTCCCCCGGCCATAATGGGTCTTCCAATAACTTTTGGGCCTTTAAAAAAATAAACGACCAATTGCCCTTTCTACCTTTTCCCGTGTTCCCCCAATACTCTTCAAAGTATTCGTAACTTTTCCCTGCCCATTACATAACATTTGACTTGGTCTGCTGGGCCCCCGCCCGCTTTCTGTGGTTTTTTAATTTAGTGCGGCCCTGCCTGCGAGGCTTTCCTTATGGTAAAGTAGCCCCTCCATCCATCTCTATCGATCCCTTCCAAAGTAAACCTGTCATCCAACGTTTTTGTTCCCCCCCCCCATTGCCTTACGGAGCTTTGTGGCCCACATTGGCCCAGACCGGCTCGTATCTTTTTAGCCCAAAGCTTTGTCGTTATGGATCTCTTTAACTGGAAAAGCCCTTTTTTTTGTAAAGTAACTTAACAAGGAATAATTTGTCCTGTACCATGTCATAAACGATTAGTTTTGAGTGTTCTTCCATTATGGGTACCAGCTGCGCAGGGAGGTCCCGTCGAATTAGCAGGATTTACATTGGTAGCCTCCATTTTATTCTGTAGCCAATAGTGCTTGCGAACCTTGGCCAGCGCACATGCAAACAACCCTTCCTTATCAAACGTTGTTGCCTTAAAATGCAACTGCAAAACTCTTTCTCGTCCCGTAAATGGAACCCCAAAAGAATATATCAATGAATCAACTACTTTTAAAAATCAAGTTTAAATATACAAAATTATTGTCGATTAGGACTGTTTTGCGGAATATACAAATTCTATTCAAATGCTTGTGGTGGATATTAAGTTTTTCAGCATAAAATATTGAGGATTTTTTGTGGTCCCTATTAAAATTTTTGATAAGTTACTTTCTAGATTTTTCAAAGGTACTAAAGATAGGTCGTGGATTCCACAATTACGTGAGATTTCAAACGCTGTATAGAACCTTGTTAAATCAAATATAAAACAAGGTTTATTAGGCTCATAGATTTGCTTTTTGAAAGTTGCATCATTAGTAGTATTCGTTGTTTAATTTCTTTTAAAACGTGAAATCACTGGATTCAAGATCATTTATTGCTTCAGTCGCGAAGATTTGTTGGGTTTTCCATAGAAAAATAAAATGGGAATTGTGTGAGTTTGGCATTTTAAAAACCAAAACTCAAAAAAATCCCTTGAGTAGGAAAAATAAATAGCCTTCGGTTCACTATTGGAAATTTCCAAAAAGTGTGTTTGACCAGGTTTTAAGAAAAATACACTGCAGGTTCAAAACAGGGTTAAGTTGGTGAAGTCGATTTTCAATGACTCCAGTTTCCCTTTTGGAAAAAAAGAAAGCACTAAGAAAAAAGTATCGTCCTAATGAGTTGAAAACCCTCTCTACTATTTTTCCTTAAATGTGCCCGACCTAAATTCATTTACTATAAAATCGATTAAGGATCTTCCTTTCATCAATTGCTCGATGCTTAAAATAGGAATCATGCTCAACTGTTTTTAATATGTCTAAAAGTACAGAATAATGGAGATTTATTCCTATAATTATTAGATACAAGAATAATATCTTGTTAGTGTTAAAGGGTTAGTCAATACATCGATTTTGGCAAAAAGTAAACCTAAAAAATGAGTAGTTAGGAATTTTTGAAAAGGAACAAAATTTATAGTATAATAACTGGGCATGTCCTCGTATTGTCATAATGACGAAAGTATGTAACCCAGGAGGTGAAACTCTTAAATAAAACTAGGTAGCAACTCCTAAAAATGAATAAACGATGTGGTCATGTGATACGAAATACAGATTAGAACCTTTCCTTTTTTTACGAGCGCTATGTATGTTAGTTTATCCTAGGGTGCACTATGCTGTTTGGTGCAAACAGGCTTTCGTTGCGAGTTATTGCGTGTAATTCTTGAATTGAGTTCTAGAGGAGAATTACCCATGTTAAAGCACTGTGTAAAATTATTAGTAGACTGGGATAGCCAATAGTACTTTGACGGACGCCGAGATTTCCAGAATATTTGGATATAATATTTTTAATGAGGTTACACACCTAAGGTATACTATTATACTGAGAGAGAGAGAGAGAAGAGCTGAGAAGTAGAGCATTACATGATACATGAGAATAGTAAATAGGCGTGATATAGGCAACGCGCGTGGGCGCGTATATATATGTGTATGTACGCAGTCACAGAGATGAGCCGCGGATTTGAGCCTTCTAATCTAAAAAAGTACCTAAGAAGGGGGAACGGAAACCCTCCCTTAGAAAATTTAAGGACGTTTATGGATGCACTAGATGAGAGCCTACCTGACCACTATTCGCCAACAGATCCGATACGAGACCGGTTATCCTGAAGGCTTTCGTAAAAGCAAGCCTGCCTGAAGTCAATTATCTGCCCGCTAAGAACAGCTTCTGCAACAGCCACGTGGTTTAATCATACTGGTTCAAATTAATTGGGAATTCAGGTTAAATTAAACTTTTGAAGCAATGGAAATAGTAACTTTTGGAAGAAGTAAGTTGTTTGTGTAATCGTCTTTCTTAGAGCTTTATTTAAACAATCGTTTAAATAGCTTTTTAACTACATAGAGAAAATGAATGTAACGAACTAATAAAGAAAAGAACGCAAAATTGAACTCGGTTATAGGTTTGGTACAACCATGTTTTTGGGTTTGGTTCGTTTAAAACAGTCCATTCTCTTTAAGCGTAAATGATAATAATTATTTATTTATGACTGCACTAGGAACTCTTACAAAAGGCTAAACATTCAAAAAAGGACTGAGATGCCACCGTTCTTGTCAAAAATATTCTTGTAATTATCATCCATTAACGTTCTTTTTTTATTAGTAAATAAAACAACTGTATTTTTTACACCTGCTAAATATGTTTCATGAAATTTGTATGGATTGTTTGTCCTTCTCCGATAAACTTAGTTCAATACTCGGGCTAACTCTTGGGTATTATTCATAACTAAATCAGAAAAATCAGGAACTGGGCATGGAAATAAAAAAATAAGGCCTCCGTCTTGAAGTGGCCTTTTGGTAATTTTTTTAAACCGCCTAATATTATCCTTCCGATATTATTTATCCCTCAAACTACTGATATAAACATCCTTTATTACTGGTAGGTTCTTACTGATCTACCATATCATTGGTCCCCTGTTTTTTTTATATTTTATTGGTTGCTATTTTGAACTAAAACAGTGGTAAATCTTAAAAAATATGGATTTTTATTATTAATAGTATATAACCTTACCCTGGGCTCTTTTTTGCCTATCTTGGAGTATGACTTCACGAAATAATTGCATCTGCCGATTAATTATGTGTCTGGTTTGGATAGAACTAGAATATCTTGTAGCTACTATCTAAAACATTTTTTTAATGGTATTTGGGGTATTAAAACCTGGAAAGCGCCCCGCTTTTCCTATTTTTGGATAGAATCGCAACAACTAAATTAAATCAGTGGATCAAAATATTGATACTAATTGTTTATTTGTTACAATTGCAAGTTGATTCATACGGTTTCTGAACACTGAATAGTCTGAGGCCCTTGAATTCTTATATGAAGATTGAACGCTGTTGTTATCTATTTTTCCTTTTTTTATTTTCGCGTATTCGATTATGCATTTACCATGTTTTGCGTTTACAGTTCTTTTGATGAATTTTACCGCAAGCCAACAAGAAAAAGTAATGACGAAGTCATCCCCTGGTCTGAACTCTTTGATCTGTTTCAAGCAAATTCAAGGAAAGCCGCTCAGGGAAGAAACAGCTGTTTCTTTGATTTCGAACATAAGCTAAACACCACCCTCCGCAGACAAAACTCAATAATATTCCTACATCCATATATCACAGGCATTATTAATCGAGACACCCAAATGAGCTTTCCCGAATTATATCAATCAATATAGAATGAAGTTTGCGAACTAAGCCTTCTCGAACCCAAGCCCGATAACAATTTATTCAATTTCTTTAGATGTAGGCTTTAACAGTAAAGCTGCTTTCTATACGGCGTTCAAAAAAATGCGCAAAATGACTCCACACGAATTTGAAACAAAAACTTCATAATGCTGATGATTAGCGAGTAAATATTGATTGTCAATTTGTATAATAAATAAAAAGTGTCTTCCCAGAATCACGCTCATGTTAATAAGCAGTTTGTTATTCGATAAGATGAAAGAACACTTTTTTTTTTGTTTGGTATTATAGGGAAGAACGCTTAATTGCCCATCCCATGAATACATTTGTCCGCAACAATATAAAATCATTTAAATAACATTTAAAAAGAAAATTATTGATTGCATTAAAAACTACTACTCCTGATATTATCCTTGATATTGGTCGGAATCTTTACAAGGCAGTGGGCACAGTACTGAACAGCTCCGATTTTCAGAATTCGGGATTAAAGCGGGGTCAAATCTCTCTCATTTAAAAAATGCCGAGCGGAAACCTAAAAAGAGGTTCCGCTTAGGCGGAAATTTTTGCAGAATACAAGATTTACTGAAAAAGTATCGATTCGTACGGAAGCTATGTTTTTTCCATTCAGGGAACTAAGAAAAAAGGAAGTTCGAAAACTGTAAAGTTGAAACTATGTAAACTTTCTTCCAGCACTTGTAAAGTTCTAATCCCAGTTAAGAAAATTAAGTATTTGAGGCAGGACCTTATATTAGGGACTGCTTTTATAGCAAAAAGGACGATAATCCATCTACTTGGGATTCTCGAAAAATGGATTTTGGTGCAGTCCTAGGTCTTAGGGTATCGTGTTGTCGATATGTAGGAAATAGGCTTACGCTAATTCTTACGGTATGTTTGATATTACTAAAACGATAGGAGAAATTAAAAACAGGGGCTTCCAATTGGCACTTTCGTTATAGCTTTTAAAAGTTAGGCCAAACAAAGCAACAATTCAATACCTTGAGCGGTCTCTTAGCGCGATTAAAAACCATTCATCAAATCTTACCACCGGATATACCTGTATTATATGTTCGAAAGTAAACAACGAATTAAAAAGGGTATGATGTTGCCGTGCTTTTTGGCCTTATGTCATTATGGTCATCACCAATTTAATTTGGTACTGGCGAGGGTAAACGATGAATGGTTTTTTGGTCAAAGGTTTTAGATGAACTGCAAGGCAAGGAGCCGCTCCTTTTATTATTGTATTGGCTGGTGCTGGTATTTCCTTAATAGTCAACGACAATTTTAATTTATAACGATAAAATAAGGCTAAGGGAAAAACAAAGGATGTTCCCTGAAACATGGTGTTTTTCTTATTTTGTATTCGGATTGATCTACCTGCCATTATGGCCTTGTGGATTATTCTAGCATATTAGGTTTTTCTTTTCTAAATAGGTGCCTTATTGATTTTCAATACGTTTCGAAAAGTCTATGGGTAATCATAGTGCTTACAATCGCTGTTTACTCCATTTATCCTTGGTTAATTGGGTTTTGAAAACAGGTTGAATTGGAAAAGCAACCATTACACGATTTATGGACAAGTTCATCTTCTTTTCTCCAGAATTTACTGGATGGTTTTCATCCTGTGGTGCCTTGGGTCGGCCTTTGCGCACAGGCAGGCATATGGCTTGGGAAGACAAAATATAAGTAGATAAAAATAACAGAAACCTAAATCCTATAGTTTATCATGAGTAACCATATTACTTTTTAGTTCAGAATGAGTTCTTTAGGCTCGCTGCCATCGCTTTTTGCACTAATACAAATATGTCTGTCGAAGAAGATAAATAGCTATCTGGGGAACAGAATCCATTCACCAGGATTGCCATTATTTATGATTTTCAGGTATAAGCTGGCCTTTTACAGATAATTTCTAGGTCTACCTAATGCGTCTGGATTACTGAAAAAAAAATGAACCTATATATGTATCGGATTCTTTATCAATTCTTGTGAAAAACGGTCAAATGTCATTTACCCACACTACTGCACGTTGTGTTGGGCATATTAAGTTATGTTTTGGTGAAAACAACTTAAGTACAGATGTTGCTTTTATTATGACCATAGATTTGCTGTAAATGTTTCGATAAATCTTTCTGCCATGTTATGGAGTCAGAAAGTATTTGCAAAAGGCCCCATGTTCAATGTTAAAGAGAATTTTATAACCAAATAAGAAAATAACTAAACAGTTTGACAATGAATAATGAAAAAAATTAAGGAGTTAAGAGAATAGTATTAAGACTCAAGCAATAACAAGCCTATTAATAATCGCTGTCAGCAAAGCAAATGTATCTTGGAACAGGAATGACAAGACAAATATGCTATTCAATACGTGGTATTTTAGATACCTATAAATCGAAAGTAAGGAGTATCCGCCCAACAAAAAGGAAAAAGACGATTACATCCTTTTTTAAGAAAGACATACTTTTATTTCAAAAATCAGAAGGCAAGAAGAAGAAAGGAACTTACACCCTAAATACAAACGGTGCTTAATGTGTAATGGGCGATGAGAATGGTGAAAAATAAAAGCCTACATCATTTCAAATTTCAAAAGAAATCCCTTAATACTCAAGTATGATATTATGAGATTAGGGATGTCGAAGTGCATTATAATTAGGCCTTTAATAATGAATGATGAAAAAAATATTAAATATTTTAGTTTTGTATTTTTTAGTTGTGGGGCCATCGTTTTTCACAGACAACTAATAGATTTAAAAAAAAGTTCCATTCGGATTAAGAGAATCAGAATTTTTATATAGACAACGTCCATAGATGATCGTCAAGAGCTACACCTTGGAGTATAGAAAGAATAATTCTAATAAGAAGTAAAACTAACGTTTGAAGAATGGTACTGTGGACAACAATCAAATACTTTTAATGGATGCTGCTCTACCTAAAACGGTTGACAGAGTTCCGATTACTTTAAGGATTAATAGTTTTAATAAAATTGAAGAAGCACAAACAAATATAGCCTAAGAGAACGGCTAATGTTTATGTGAACTCTATTTCTATGCAGAAACGGAGAAGAAACTATAAAAGTCGTTCTTAATGAAGTCAAGTTTTTCCAGTTTCTAATTTAACTGAAGTCTTCGAACCCACGACAAAGAGTCAGACAGCACTTGGAATTTGCTAATGGAGCCTTGATTAATTGCAAAAAAAGCAAATATCAACCAAAACTGATAAAAGATGGAATGCTGGATAATGCAGTTCCACGCTAAAGGAAGCATCCACTTTTTGAAAACTATGTGCCTTTAGGTAAGTGGTTACAATATGTTACATTCAAAAAGAGTGACGATAAATATAAGAAGGTTGAATGTTTGAATATACTGGATTTTCAGAACAAGTGAAAAAGACCTCAATTATTCCTTTTGCAATAGGCTTATGGTCCAACCTAGTTCTAAATCAGATATAGTACAAGAGCGTGGTTATAGTTTCTGTTTTGATTCGTATGCCTTAAGGTTTTGGATTAATGGCTTTATCAAAAATAACACCTGGAGTGTTTATGTCGATCTTGGATTAAATGCACCTATCGGAATGGAAAGTCTAAGAGATTTTTAGAAGATAAAAAATCAAACTACTTTTTAATAGGTTATTAGTGCGAATCAGGGAGTGAAAATAATTCCTTGGAATAGATTTTGGGAATCGTAAGTTGGAGCTGGTGTTTTTCACCACGGTGGCAAACGTCTAAAGTAATTAATAGAAATTTTGGGCAGTGTAGAATTAGGAAATTAATTTTTTAATGCATTTTATCTGCGAAACGTATTAGTCATAATTGAAACAACTAAAATAAAAACAATTAAAATGAGTTTTTACACGATTATATCTTATTTGAAGGTTCTCCAATAAATGAACCTTCGTTAGCCTATTTTTTTATTTTCAATATTAAGCCCCTAATTTTCAATTGAAATCATTGAACAGATAACTTACCTCCACTCACCTCAAAAGAAAAGGAGAGATGGAAAGATAACAGGTGCTAAATTTTATGATGTTCTTATCAATCAGTTTTACCTAGAAAAAACAGTTGTCGTTCCATTGGCGTTTAAATATGTTTATGCCCTATTCATTGCTTACTCCACTTTCTATAACAATGAATTTTTGCTGACTTGGTACTTGCATTTTTTGCTGCAGACTTGACCTATTATTGGATGCCATAGAATAAGCACGAACAAAGAATTTTATGGCCTTGCATCGTGTCCATCATTCTTCCTAAAGATTAAAATTTAAGTATTTCACTTCGCTAAGTATTTTGGAGGGCTTGATTAGAATGGATTTTTTTAAACCAAATGATCTATTAGGTGTTTAAGTCCCTTTTCCAAAGCATAGTTGGCCTTTAACTTTTAGTAAGCGCAATTTCAAACATGATACATACAGAACGTTTATTGGAAAACTAGGTTGGCTAGATAAACTTTTTAATACACCACGGTGGCATCGTGTAACATACACGGGTTCAAATAAAAAATAACTTAGATAAAATTAAGGTGGTTTTTTTGAATTGTTTGGGATCGGTTTTTGGCACCTATCAAAAGGAAGAGGAAAAAGGTTGTTTATGGGTAACCAAAGATAAATAAATACTAACAAACCCCCTGTTTAATAAATGTAATAAATTTAAAAGGTATCCTAAAAGCATCTAAAAAAGTGTAAATCATTGGAAAGATAGATTTAAGATAATCTTTGAAATTTATCATGGAGACCAGATTATTCAAGGAGGGAATCAAATAATGTAGTTTATAATGAATTAACTTTTTCACAAAATGAAAAATAACGTAATGAAACAAAGAATAATAGGAAATAGACTGTAGCCAAGAGCATTAGCTGTTATTGAATGAATATCGTTAATTTCAAGTTGACTGGCGAAAACCGGACTGCCTTGGATAAAATCTTTCGCCAGTGTTTTTTTGACGGGGAAAGCGGCGCACATTTGTTGTTTTAGGCAAGGAGTTGGACTTGCTTTAATGACAAACTCTGCAATCAATCATAAGGATGCAGCGAAAATAAAAAAAATTGCTCGAATTAGAATAGCTAAAAAGAGCTTTTGGTTTTTTATTCTTGAATTTCTTATATCACAATTTGCCAGCAGAATATTCTAAAACATTTTTATGGTATTTTATATGGCAATGCATAATAGTGCTCTAAACTGTAAAGGCAAAATCTTCCCTAATTTCAGGTATCTCACATAATTCGTAGCCTATCCGATTATAATCAACATTTTGTGATTACGAGACAGGTTGGGATTTTAACACCTTAGATTATCAAGATTTTTGAACGTTTAATAAGGCTTTAATGAGCAAATGTCTTTTTTAATGGTTTCATCCAGTAATTCTTGGACTGCTTTTTATCTCATTTTGGTTATTTGGTATCGAGAAAACAGGATTTACACAACGACAAATTCGTAAAAAAATCAACATTTTGGATGAGTACAAATCATTTTTATTTCTATTCAGTTTGTATTCTATCTGTCCATCCTCATTTTAATCAGAGGAAATCAAAGAAGCTGCTTTGGAACTAACAGAGATTTTTGGGACTAAGCCAATGCCACACTACCCTTTCATTTATAATGTTCAATGGTAATTTGCATGGAGAGTTTGCAATAATTTCCAGCCTTTATACTGGTTGCCAAGAATTTGAAACAGTTCACATCATTGAGGCTTTAAATGAAGAACAGGACAATTAGCATTGACCTTTACGTAGCACACGTCATTATGAATGGGAATTAATGAAGTAATAGACCCCTCTAAAGTAGGAAATTATTTCAATTGAATTTTCAGTTGGGTTATCCACTTGTTTAGTTTTACTGTGTATATGCTGTTTGCGGTTATGTTGGAAAAATATAAAAATCATGGCCCCTTTAGATGGTTAATGAGAAAGCTAACAGATTCAAACTAGATTGAACAAATATTAGTACGTAAGCTATACTTTACCTGATAGTTTTTCGTACCGTTGAAAACGCAAAATATTACGATAGCACTCAAAAAAATCCAAAGAAATTACTTTTTTTAATACATTTCCTAAATTTAATCCTTTAAATCAAGAATAGATTTTGAAATAAACGATGTAATAAGTTATAAAACAAAGATTAATGAGTGAAAACAGAAGAAAAACTATTTTTACAGAAATATCTATTATGTATATCCCGCAAACAGTCCCTAATCGACAATAATTTTTGTATATTTAACTGATTTTAAAGTAGTTGATCATGAATATATTTTTTTTGGGGTCATTTACCGGACGGAGAAGGTTTGACAGGTTGCATTTTTAAAGGAACAACGGATAAAGGAAGGGGTTGTTTGCAATGCGCTGCACAAGGTTTTCGCACACTATTTGGCTACAGACAATAAATGGAGCTACCAATAGTAAACACCTGTAATTCACGGACCTCCCTGCGCAGCGGTAACCCCCTCCACCCATAATGGAAAGCTCAAAACTACGTAAGTATGACATGGTACAGGAAAATATCTCCCCTGTTAAGTACTACAAAAAAAGGGCTTTTCCAGTAAGAAGATCCAACGACAGCTGGGCTAAAAGATACGAGCCGGTCTGGGCCATGGTCCACAAGCTCCTAAGGCATGGGAGCAACGTGATGACCAGGTATACTTTGGAAAGGGATGATAGAGAATGGATGAAGGGGCTACTTTACCATAGAAAGCCTCGCAGCAGGACGCCATAAAGACACAGAAACGGGGGCGGGGCAGCAAAGACCAAGTCAAATGTTATGGTAAATGGCAGAAGTCGATACTTGAAGATTTGGACACGGGAAAAGTAGAAAGGCAAGTGTCGTATTTTAAGGCCAAAAGTAATTGGAAGACCATATGGCCGGGGAACCGACGATACTTGGGCAAGGCCATCGAATGGTGAGAGGACCATTTGTTTTTACGGACAAAAGTCCATCGTAGTTAATATTGCCGATTATGTTGAATACACTCAGCGAACAATCGAACGAAAACAGACACCAAGGAAACCCTCAAATGGGTGACATATTGCAATAAAAGTAATGGCGAAAAGAAACTTTGTGGGCACATAATCACAAGATCAGAAAAAATACTCTGCAGTTATACCTGAACCGAGTTCGTATATAAGCTGAACCGCAGGTATTTGTTGGAACGAATCTTTGAATAAGGCTTGTTATTGCAAGCATTACAGCTAATGACACTAAACGGACATAACAACTATTCTTTAATGTTAAAACTCCACAATTATCCATTTTATGGATTACTTTATTAAATATTTTTTATATCTACCGGGCGACTTTTTTATACTTGGGGAGCCAGCATTTAACAGGCTTTGGTTGAAAAGGAGAAACCGACGATGGGAAAAAACAACAAGTACCGATGAGTTTTAGTCGGCAAGCTTCTATTTCAATAACAATTTCCAGCTTATGATTCCTAACGTTTCCATAATGTTAAAATGCCAAATGAGCAGACTCCATAAATATCATAGTTGGCGGAACTCTACAGTACAGCTGTAATTTTAGTTTTAGCCTCTCTTTTCTTACCACACTCAATCATGTATTTTTTTGTATTTCTTAAATGGTATTGGAAATTATCATAAACTCTACTTATTGTTTATGTTTTGCTTGGAAATGGCCAGTACAACTAAAATAATATTAGTTAACGCATTACAGCCAAGAGCAATGCCCAACACCAATATTCAAAAAACGACTGGCATCACAATATTGTTAAAAATCATCAAAAAGCTACATGAAGTATGGGGTTACTTTTATCTGCGGCACTGAATGCTTGGGAAATAGGCGTACTATTCCAGGTTTTCTATACACCACACAACTTGGCTTTTTATAAAGAAAGCGGCCTTTCTATTACGAGCACTACAAACGGCAAACAGTAAAGTTGCTTCAAAGCGCATTCAATCATGAACAATATGGGAACTATATGAAAGTTGGTAAAATTGAGCCTAACACTAATATTAATTGATGATAAAATCCTTTATTAGACTTGTCTAACATTACAAAATCCACAATAGTTTTTTGTAAAGGGAATAAAGCCTGGATAGAGAAACTCTAGATAGATTTTAAAAAATGAGGCGAGAAACGAAGTAATGTTAATTGCTTCTGCCTTGAGGGTATGTAGAAAATATGATAAATTGAAATAACTAATTTCTAACCACTTCACACCACGAAACCTTAAGCTGTGTATAACCGCAGCCCCTTAGTATGCTGTGTGTTTCGGCGCATGTTTAACGTAACAAAAATTAAACTCTAATTAATATAAAATACGAATATTGTGAAAATCAAGATTAACGAAGTTTTTATTGTTCATGTCCTTTAATTATTAGCACTTGCCTAGCTTATTTGCTTCTCCTATAATGTTATAATACTTATCAGGCGAGAAGTGATAGGTGGTTTAAATTAATTTTTTTGATAATTACGCACGACCGTTAAGTATAAAATCAAGTTGCATTAAGAAGAAAAGACTTTAAATCGAAATACATCCTTATGTATATGTAATTCTAGATAGTATGCTATTAGGTGTTTTCTTTCTCTCCCTCAAGTGTGTGGAATGTCATTTCGGTATGAAGATAACAGAGTACCAAGAGGAAGACATAATTGCATGAGAACAAAGTAGAACACTGGTCATGAAATCGGTAGCGTAGGAACAAATTTCTAATTATTCGCTAAGTATGGAATTAAAAACAAATTGGTGAGCTTTTAACTATGAAATAGACGCAAATGAAAAATGTTGGTCATGATTACAAAGAATGCCGCAAAAAAACGCAGTTGAAATGTTTTTAAAAACTTAACCTTAAAGGAGTCGAATACTTTACTCATTTATAAACCTCTTCATACTTAAATTAAATAGATATATATAATACCCACCTTAAATTTGAATTGAGCTAGAAAAAAGAGAGGAGATGAAGCTGACTTGCGTGGGCAAGATAATGAGGGTACCTTATAAGAGTACACCGCAATTGAGGTTTTTGGAAAAGTTATCAATTGTTAAGGGTTGGGATAAAGTTATAGCTTGTTATCAGATAGTAGCAGAAAGGCAGGGTTGTTACAACTCTGATACTTTTGTCACACACACGGTTTAGTTTGCTTGGATAAAGCGAGGACTCAAACTAAAAGAGACAGATAATATACACACGCTACTACCATGATTAACAAGTCACAGAAGGAAATTTCTACACATAGAGCACTTTCCATGAGCCATTATATATGACACAGTGTTACAATTCAGTGTTTTTATACGTTCTATTAATTAATCTGAAATTATGAGTCAAAAATTCATTTAACATGTATTTACAGTTCCATTTATGAGATTATTGAGGTAACACAAAAGCATGATGTCTTAGGATGGCACAAGTCCGTTTAGTACTCATATAACAAGCATATTGTGCCGCGATAGTGGTGAGTTAAGCGTGCGTCAGTGGATATTCCACCCCAAAGTTTACGCACATGTTTCGGCCAAGTGTTTACCAAACGGTGTCCGGAAGCAATGTCTTTTACGCCACAACACTGATTACCTTGAGTATAGAGTTTTAACCAAGAATAATAGGGGAACGAGTGAGAAGGGTGCCGCAGATATGGGAGATGCGGTAGCTGAGTTCGAGGAGTCGCCAGAAGTATAGGGCAGAGGTGCGCCGAGAGACAAAGTAGTGGGGCATAAGAGGAGGAGGGCAGCAAAGAGAGTTAGGACAAGTTTTTTTGCATGATGTCGTTAAGAGAGAGATAGTATATGAGAGCGAGGATACAGCTAGGAGTGCCTTTGTTGGATGAGAGAGGCAGGACAGCTTGAGAGCTCCAGCAGATAAGAGTTATCCAAGAGCGGAATCGATATAGGGAACGAAGGCCCGGAAGACACGGACGGCAAGGTTACCACCAAAACGAGAGATACAGCAGACTCTATGCAATCTAGGAATGTACATTAAGGTATTGCATTACCAACTCCTTAAAATCATGGCCAATAAAACCGCTTGCTATTGCAAAAAATAAGACAGAAATACTATTATTCCTAAAAACGAGATCTATCAGAGCGTAAGCATGTGGCGGAGCGACTGGTGTCATCCCAGCATACTATATTCAATTCCTACCTGGGATCTTTGAGACATGGGATGATTAGTGATACACTTCTAAACCTTAAAGATCCGGAAGGCTTAATGAATTGTAAAAACCAAAAAGAAAGGATCGGACCGGACCCCGGATGTCCGTAAACTTATTTTTGGACCAAGCGGATTATTTTATCTCCCGACTAGGGCGGGTCGGTGTAACCCAGCTACTGCTCTGGCAGGAGTATTTAAAAAGAATATCCAGAAGGCTTTGCTACTACTGCGTTTTTGTGAATTATTGGATTCCAGATCAATTTGAAGAGCCCGACCATAAGGTCTTACGGAGAGTCAGGGACGACTGGAACGATATCTCGAGAGTTGCGGTTTTCTATAGATAGCCAGGCGACTTCCACCTACGGGGGAAAATCATTGCCTGCCGGTACTTATAGGCGTACTTCCCTTTAAGTGGATTTGGTTATTGATAAAGCATTGCCGATGCTTTCCCTTGCCCAGGTGAATCCTGCCTGAACCGAGAATCTTAAAGTTATTTGGGAGGGGTTCAGCTGCAAGCCAGATCAGATATAATGAAGACAATGGGTGGTCCGTAGCTTGCAGGTAATGAACCTACTTTTTCCCAGGCATTGGAACAATGGGCGCCTGCACAACATATCACTGGCCACAAGGTAGGCCCAAAGATAAGCCATCTGTAGAAAACGCAGGTGAAGATCACTATCGCCGGGTGTAGTGCCACGATCCGTTAAACGAAACGTTCTTACGCATCAAGAAAGCTGACCAAGGGATAACGAAAGGGCTTTGGAAGCCCATCATGACATCAACTTCCAGAAGAGTCTTTAGCCGAAGGGAGGCTCTTTACCGGCCAGAGCTACCGGTACTGCAGGGCCTTCCGAGCATACCTATACGTCAGTTTCAATTGAGCTCACGAGGGCCAAAGGTCCAAAAGAACTATCATGTGGTAAATGGGGGGGGGGGGGAAACTGGCATTTATAGTGTTCCCTACCACCACGTTGGTAAAGTGAAGTTAAAATATCATGTTCATTACGAATCGAATGTGTGGAAATCTATTACTCAACTGGAGCCCGCATGGCCGTGCAGCACGGCGCAACTATAAAAAGCATGGGATAAAACCACCCTTTTGGGAACATATGCCCGAACAGCATCGCAAGATGGGCCGTGCAACGTGGATGGACTTCCGGATTTATTATTTAAAACAAGCTGGTCGGACAATGGTCCCCGAATAACCAAAGGAATTCTTGAGAAAGCTTATGAAAAGTAAGATCTCCGTGCACGCAGGCCCTATGGCCCCTTCCTGGAATTATGCGACTATCCAAACAATATGGGGGTCCCCGTGTGGAGGCAGCCCTTAAGCGGCCTGACGCGGAAACCGGTAAATAATACAAAGTGGTAGCGCACACTCCTAGAATAACAAGATGACGATGAAGAGAGCCCGCCAGAAAAAATTCCCCATAGCCCAGTCTCCAATCACGAAAATCTCCGGGGGCCAAACAAGCTTTTTGTAAACAAAATTGCAAACATTAATTAATAATATTGGAAGATGGAACCAGAACAACTTTACAACATTACACAAGGGCCTAAAGGCTTTACCGAATGGGGCCAAGCGGTAATCAACCTACTAAGCTGCCACACACCGGAGGAGGAATGCCACACCATTCTGGCCTCTGATGTGCCAGGCAGAACAGGAGTATCGTAGGACGTATCAGCGACCGTTAGCGATTGCTCAGGCCGGGAAACTTCGCTATCGGGCGACATGGAAGAATTATCTCGTAGCCCGGAAAAGGGGAATTACAAAAGAGACCCTATTACAGTTGGCCGAAAGGACACTATCTGGAAAAAGGACAAGAAATTTACTGATCCAAACGGCCAGAGACCACCGGGAAACCGGGAAATCCTTTCCTTGGCCTGTGCACTGGGGCGCTCCGCCTGTCTTTAAATGGGATATAAGACCCCCTTACCCTATCGGATGAACAAATTTTTAGAGACTGATTGCCCAATCCAGAATCGATGGCACTTACTTAAATCTCATCAAAAACAGCTTAGACGGCAAAAAAGCTGGTCATCCTGATGATTTTGGTCCTGAAACCCTTTATCCGGGCGAGCTTAACTGACCTTATTGGATCTGTGGAAGACCGTTATGGGCATGTATGTGTGTGTATCATACCTCTCCAAGAGAGGCCCTTTGACCATTTTACGCGTTCTTGGATCAGCGACCTTGGCCGAGGCAATACTATGACAGATTGTCAGCAGCGGCACATAAAAATAGAACTTAAAGGGGAATCTTTAAGAAAAAGAATAATGTTGTATAATTGAATTTTTTATAAACCGTCCCAGCGTGGAAAAAAGTGAATATATATGTATATATGCTTACGCCCAAGAAATTTACTGTAAAACTTTAGAGCGGAATGGTGGTAACCTTTCCAGCGAATCCAGTCAGCAAGTAAGCTAATGAAGATCGGGATTCTGTCGCTTTGTTCCTATATCAATCGCCGAAATAGTCTGCCTCGTCATCGAGAAGTTGAGAATTATCAAATTGTTTTAATTAATTTAGATAAGTTTCAACTCAAATGTTATTATACAATGGTGTATTGCGAGAGAGCTTCTGTTAGATTGAGTATTGGAACCGTTAAAATTGTGTCAGTTTTGTTCCAATCCCTTAGATTCCCGTTCACGCCAACGAAGGATTGGAGCTGAGTGCAATCTATCGACACACACACTGGAGTTATATTTTTATAGCGGGAATAGCGATTAGTCGTACGGCGAGAGAAGACGGCTGTGGAAGAAGGTACAAGAGTATAGTCTAGAGCGTGGAGATGGTTGTAGTGGGCCGGAGAGCAGAATATGAGAGAGCGAACTTGCACGAATTCGCATCGTCGCCACCTAAGACGTCCTTAATAAATGATTATTCTGTATGAGGCAACAGGAGGTGATTTAACCGAACAAAATAACATAATAGCATGTGTAAAATTAGTAGGCGGTGTTTTCATAGTATTATAATTTAGCTTATATAAAGGAAATATAACCACACACAGGTTTATACCCCGGTAGAGATACGGAGAAGTTACAGGGGCTAAAGAGAGAAGGACAACGGTAATTGTCAACAAGGGTAGTTGCAGTTTTATTAACACTAACTTTAAAATGGAACTGAAAGAAAATCTGAAGGGTTTTCGGTAAGCAAGCTCGAACCAGCAATTAATTTTATTCCGGTCGTTGGCGAATGGTTTATTTAATTTCGATTCTAACGCCAACATCCACTGTGGAAATTTCATGAATGCTTTTTCAATTGGGTTCGTAATGAATCTACAGTGGGCACAATCGACGTTCGAGATGAAAGAATAAGACGACACGCGAGATGTACTCACGCAGGAGTGATAGTTTTTCGATAGTTTTATGAATTATTGTGATATGCGCGGCATAGGATAGGAACAGGGAATTGAGGAAAAACGGAACGTCCTAGATTTCGCTTATCTCCACGCCATTGGCATACTAACTGTTTTTACATACGCTAATTGAAAGAGAGAGAGGAGAGAGTTCCGCTGTTGCCAGAGAGCGAGACAGGCTATATAGGCTTATCCTGCACTTTTTTTGTTCGTTTTGATCACTGTATTATCTACTCGCCGGGTGGATAGATGTAGAGCGAGGATGGTCAATAAGATGGATCACCGCTAAGAGAGATATATAGGGGGGAGAGTAGGGCTGCGAAATTGGTTGTATCTGTGAAGCGCGTTACCACGCACAGCACAGCCATTAGGTTCGCACTGTGGAGATAGGTAGTGTGTGGGACATGTGCTTGAGCGTGAAGGATCTATGGCTGTCATTCTACAACGAATTGCGTCAGCGAGAGAGAAGTGAGAGCACCACGAGAAGAGACCAGTGCACGAATACACCACACACACTGTTCAGTGTTTGAAGTAATATTATGGGGAGAGTCGTAGTATTGCGCAGTAGCTAGGCCTGATTTGATACACACCCCCCACATCGAGGCGAGAGAGAGATGATCGATAAAGACGGAGAGGAGGCCGGAGACGTATTGTACACAACAAGAAAAAGGCGCCTGCTGTAGTCTTATGACGCTTGGCTGTCATAGGAGACGCACTTGGGTCCTTAGGTTGATTGAATGGTAAGCTTGCCGGTGCAATATGTAAATATTTATTCACACTGGAAATGCACACCCTATATATATTCTCTGAGAGCGCGAGTATGCGTGAGCGAAGAGGGGGCCCCGTGATGCTCTCGGCCGAACGACTGTTATGGGTGATAGGGTAAAGATTGAACGGACAGAAGAGAGAGAGGTGGAGTGACCAGAGAGGTAAGGAGTGTAGACGGAAAAAGAAGCGTGCTATCAGGCAGTGACGACTCTTGAAGGGCGGATAGGAGGGGGGTTGCCGGAAGAACTGGGGCGTCGTGGGATCCGAGTTCGAGGGGAAGGAGATACACAGTGACGCGAGCACAATGTGACAAGGCGAGTGCAGTCAGACAAAAAGTTGAGGAGCTGCTAGGATACGCAGAATGACGGAGAATGTAGGAGGAATCGGGCCAGTTCGGAATGGTGGAATGTGACCGAGTCTACGAGGGAGTCGTGGGGGGAGAAGGACGCGTACGGCACGCAGGAAAGAAGTGTGGTGCAGAATAAGCAAGCGGTGGATCAGGGTGACGCGGGGACGAAAGAGGGCGTGGAACTGACTGGGAACGAAGGGTAGGAACTGCTGTTACAGGGGAAAGAGGTGGCAGTATGGACGGAATAAGACTCGAGTGCTGGGAAAACAGGAACAAGTAAGAGACAAGTGGGTATGGGAGAGGAATGTAAGCGGGAACCTAAGTAGGGCTCGCTAGGAAAGCCAGGCATTTGTCCGATGGCGGACCATCCGGCGACGGCGAGTAGCCTCCACAGTTGTAAAGGAAGTCTGGAATCTCGGGGGGGAGAGAAGGGAGCAAGGGCACGGCCGACAGAAGGTTCGGGGGTCGAGAGGGGTAGGGGCGAGCATGGATAAAACCATGGTAGGTGCCGTGGCGGCCTAACTCCTGAAGTTATTGCAAAGAGTTCAAACGGGACAAGTGAACGTGAGGCATTTCGACAAGGATAAGAAGTGGGAGGTGAAGGACAAGGGGTAGGGGTAGAAGGGGGCGAGGCTATCGTCGGATGAAAGCAGATTCGGTTGTATGCGGGAGGATGACGTAGGAAGAGAAACGGTCGGGTAGGGATAAGCCCAGAGGTTTAGCTCTACAACGTGAGGGGAGACGTCCGGCTAGAGTTCACGGGCGGAAATCGGCCGGGGAGGTCGCAGGGGGGCGTATAAAATGGGGTGGGCCTGTCCGCCCTGCTCAGTGCAACAGGGATACTAAGGTGAGAAGCAGGAGAGAACGGGCTCCGCGACGGGAATAGCGATCTAACCGAAAGGTCAAGGAGAGTTGGGAAGACGCATAGGGCTAGAGAATAAGACTCAAAAAATGGATAAAAGGTGAAGTAGGGTCAGAGACGGAGGGGGGGCGACGGGGTCAGGCGGCGACGTGTCAGGAGAGTGTGAAAATGGTGAGAGACCAGAGTGTCAGCGAACCTGACAGGGAGTGTGGCACGCGCGTGCTCGGGAACAGGTGAAACAATGAGGGAGGAGTGGGGAGGAGGGCAGTGAGAATAAAGGGGTGCAAATGAGCTTACGGGCCCTAGGGGTAGGTGCAGGTCTAAAAAAGAATGTCAAGGTTGGGAGGCAAAGAAGGAAAGATGGGGGTAGAAGGAGACCGCTGAGTACGGAGGGGGCGGCAAGACGATGAGTATAAGGAGGGTAGACCAGGGCAATAGAGTGTGATCTCAGAGAGTCGGTGACCGGGAGGGTGAGTGAGGCTGTGGAGGTAGTAGGATTGTGATGTGGGTTGACTAGAGTGGGGTAGTGCTGGGATTTGTTGAAGAGAGTGGGGAAAAGGGTGGGCTGGTAGAAGGGCAGAACAGGTACCTGGAGCAGGATTTGATGATGCTAAAGGGAAGGACGGGGAGTGAAAAAGGTGCTGGGGGTAGGTAGGCCGGGTCTAGGGTGGACGAGAGGGAGGTTGAACGATGACTAGGCAGAAGGGCGGGGACGGAAGAGGAGTTAGCTGGTTGCTATGATAGTGGGAAATAAGTGACAGAAGGGGAAGTTGATGGCGAGAGAGAGGAGGGAGCAAAGGAGGGAGGGTCGAAGCGTAAGAAGATAGGCTCGGAGGAGAAGGGATGAGCCCTAGGGAGGAGGGAGAGTGAGACCGTGCAGACGAGGAGGAGAGGGGAGGTTAGATCGCTGTTGCAAGGATAAAGGGAGGAGGGAGGAAACGGATGGCAGCGGATGGAGGACTAGTAGAAGCTGGAGTATTGACGACGAGAGGAAGGGATAGTCGTAATAGGAAAATCAACGGACATGCGGATTACCGGGGCACACTGGAGTGCAAAGCAGCGGCGGGCGGGCCGTGGCCACTGGAGGACAGAGAGGCCGGCCACGGGGTACAGGAAAATAGGACAGGAATATAAGAGAGAAGTGGAGATGCAGGAGCGACGCGAATGGTTGCGAGGACAAGGCGCAGAACCAAACATCGATGGAACGTATATCAAGAAAAGAGGTGCACCGAGGCGCGGAGGGA
>Ga0163217_1107347_pt1 | contig 20753 bp, 11 predicted proteins | sample SynspAceP_FD_185933 | JGI IMG/M metagenome (GOLD analysis project Ga0163217, IMG submission 185933) | Saline lake microbial communities from Ace Lake in Antarctica - Synechococcus sp. Ace-P (PacBio error correction) | ecosystem: Environmental > Aquatic > Non-marine Saline and Alkaline > Saline ...
CGAGAGAGAATTTTTTTTTTTTTTTTTTTTACAAAAAAAAAAAAAAAAAAAAAAAAAAAAAAGGGCCAATGGGCCACAAAGAGGCAATTTAAAATCAAAGGTAATTTTTAGGTTTTTGGTGATTGGGATTAAATTTACATAATGAAAAATATTGCTTTGCTGAAATACCTTTCAATTGGAGAAAAAGATTCCTAATTTTCCTGAGGTTAAACGGCGGAAAAGTGGAAAACGTGGATGAAATAATGGAACTCTTTGGCACTCCCCCTTAGTTTTTTTTTTAAAGTTTTTTCTTATCCCTCCTACTTCCCCTTATTTGTCACAGTTATTAGATCAATAAGTACTTATTGCACTATTTAAAGTCAAAAAAAAAATGCGTAAAAATGGTGCAAGTAAATCTAAGTAATTCAAAGAATTTATGAGGAGCAATTCAAATCCAGGAAAAAAGATCGATTGAGAAATGTACGCTGACCAAAAAAAGAACGTTTCGCGCGCAATGACTCCAAAAAGCTGCCCTAATTTAAGCCCAACAGCGAAATAAATCTTTCTCCATCCTCCAAACTGCCTCCATACCAACAATCACGCAGGTAAGAACAAAAAGAGAAGCCTTTAGCAGAACGGAATCGGTTCAACCCGTCCACGAAAAGTGCTGCATTTTCTCGCTCAAATATTCTGACATGCCAAGTTCCAGTTAAGATTTTGTTCAAACAAAAAAACAAGTGAACAAGAAAATAAAAAAACAGAACAACCCCGTCAAAAAGAAATTAATAAAGCGGATTTATCTATAAGGAATTCTAGATAAACCTCGTGCAATGAACCCGTATAGATAAAACAGAGCAAGTCCCTAGGAACATATGTCCTAGACTTTTTTGTCTATTTAAGTTATTCTAGAACTTACTCCAAAAGAAATTTTTGTTTATTTAAATTATTATTAATTCAAATAAAAGTTCCTTCATTTTTTTTATCCATTGTATAAAGCTCAAAATGTTGGGCCTTATTTCCATGCCCGACTTTTCTTTCAATAAGTGGAAACAAAAATAACTCTCCAGTATTTTTTTTTTTCTTTAAATACTCTACTACGTTTTTTTTTAATCAGTTCAAGTAGTAAAAGACTGTTTAACTAATACCCACACCACTAATTAGAGATTTTTTTTCAGGATCTAAAATAGTTTGCAGGTTAAAAATGCTGAACAGCCAATGTAGTACGACAATATTCTTTAAACAAGCTACACTTTAAGATTGCCTTCATTTGCATATTTAAATACAAAAGGTAACGCTATTCCTTTAAATGGGATTTTACAGCGGACTGAGATTGTTTTTAAAATAAATTTTTCTTAATCCTGTTTGAAAACCAAACATATAATCTTCATCGGAAACTTCCTATCCGAATTGGTTTTTAAATAAATGAAACTTCACCAAGCGAATATGGGTTCCTTTTCCAATATATTTTTCCAATGCCTTATGATTCCCCAACGATTCCTGTTCCCGAAAACAAGGATTACCCCATTTTCTACTCCCTTAAAGTTTCTTTCCACAATTCCTAAATGCCTGCCGGCTTTTCCGTCATTTCAAACATGAAAATTGTAGACACCGCTCTCTAGCAACGATATCATATTCAATCGTTTTTTATATACTCGAGTGTCCCCACCCATGAACAGCAAAACCGGTTCTTGAATGAATAATTCCAGGCAATACTAATTGCCATGCCTTAATCTTGTCTGCATACGCATCCAAAAATCTTCACCCATTCTTCAACAAAACTATCCAATGAATCCATCGGCGTTTTCCTTTTTCATAGACAAACGTTCTATTTCCACCTTCATCATTGAAATTAGCCGCATATTTTTATTTGTGTTTCCTCCCAACGTCCTACCACCTAAATAATCAGCCCAATCTTTTTCACTCTCCTTACCTATACCTGCTAGAATTCTTTTGTTTTTTAGTAAGCGCTTTTTACATTTGTTCTTTGATAGTCTTTGACTTTAACATTAAAAGTTTAACACGATTTAGGCTAAACAGCATTTTTTGCCTCTTCTTCTTGTTGTTAAATCCTGCTTAATTTGCGCTATACGTATAAAAAAATACAGGTGCTTTAAAAGCAATCTGTATTATTAAATAACTATTTTTCTTATTTATTTCATAAAATATTTTTAATTGATTTTATTCAATAGAGGGAATAATATTGGTGCTAATATTAAATAAAACCACCATTTCCAAGAGCATGCAATGTTCAAAAGGTAGTCCAGAAGAATTATAGACCCAAAAATTTTTGAATACCGAAAAAAGGTGCTTGGATAGCGATACCAAAAAACCATAGATTAGCCCAGTTAATATGGCATATAGAAACCATTACAGAAAAAAGGCGCCTTTTTGAAAAGTGGCTTTATTAATTAGTGCCTGTACTAATAATTATTAGTGCATAACGAACAATCTGTGCGATGTCCGACTCCCCAATTCCTAGTTAAATTTATTGGAAAATCAGAAATAGATAAAGTCGCGACAATTAAAGCATCGGCTAAACTCAAGAGTGAGTGTTAAAATGCATTAAAATAACCGTTACCGTTGGACGTTAGGTAAAAATTGGAAATACTAAACGGCTAACATAATACAAATAGTTGGTTGTCCACATAGCTACAAGGTCATTCTTTGAACAGAAAATTTTATGTGGGGCCGTTACATGCCATCTAAATTCCAACACAATGATATCTTGATCTTCTACTATATAATCGCTAGCACCTACTGTAGCTTGTTCTCCATTAATTCGTATACAACCAATATTTTCCCTTCTTTTTTTGTTCTGTTCAATACCCTTCAATAGCGGAAATCAAGCCATCTTTAGCTATAATCTCATAATTTTTTCCCTTCATAACCTCTAATAGAATTTTGACCTTCTTCAACTTTTAATTCTTTTGAACTATTTGACAAAACTTTTTCCTTCTTCTTGTAAGCAATTAGAAGTTGAAATTGTTTTAGTCGCTGGCGACTTCAAACCTTCAACTTGGAACTAGTGCAGAACTTTCATTTACAGCCTGTTTTGAATTTGTAAATCTGCACAGGCTGTTAATGCTAGTAAGGTGATAAATATAATCCTAATTTTATTTTAAATTTCATCTTAATTTTCCCTCCATTTTTTCACTTACCAAACTAAATTCTATCTTTTTTCCCAACCGACCTTATTTCGAAATGAATTTCAGTTCATTTAATGGCTTCATCTTTTTTTTAAAGAGGTATGATACTTTCCACCACGCTCATATAGAGGTTCCGCCTACCCTTATTTTTGATGATTGACCAACAGAGCAGGTACGAAAAAGATAGTCTGATAATCGATTGATAAAAATTCCTGCATGCGGGTTGGTTTCTTCTTCTGAAGCAAAACCTAACCATTCTCTTTCTGCCTCTCTACAACCGTTCGAGCGATAATGCAATTAAGCTAGCCCACAGGTTGCCCCGCCTGGTAAAACGATGACTCAATAGCTGGTGGAATAGGCCGCATAACAATCTATCCTAGCTTCATCCAAGTGATACTTTCTTTTGTCAACTTTAGGAAATTTTTTCATGAGGAGTTGCTAAATCAGTTTCCCGCAAGTCAACAAATAATGTTGGCTTGTATTAATTCATTTTTTAATGTAAGTCTTGCTCATTCATTTGACTTACATATATTCCAATTAATGAATTTGCTTCATCATTGTTCCATAGGCCTCACTCTTAGTGCATCCTTTTTTACAGTTGTACGACCGAATTATGTTCGTGTTTCCATAATCTCCTCTTTTTAGTATAAACCTTGCATCCCATCACCACTTTTTATATCCACTAACAAAAAACAAATATATAGTGTTTACATCATATTAAAACCACTATATATTGTAATGTCCAGGTTTTTCAAGCACTTAATTTCAATCCTACAACGCTACTACAATCATACCATAAAATAAAAATTCGTTTTCTGTTTTTTGACTCTCCATAAAATAAAATACCAACATTGTTCTCCAATTGTACGCCTATTCCTGTCGCAGATTGCATAAAAAACGCCTAATGGTCATTAGTTTATTGAACATTAGAGCAACAAAGATAGCTTCCACTGTAATTTTTCTATCCAAAAACTGAAAATGCACATTGTTCCTTCATTTTTCATCTGTTTTCCCTTACGCTTTCTTTTTGCTATTATTTGTTTATCATTAAAGTGAATTAAACGCATAGCACTATAATAACAAACGATTTTTTATTTTCATTTTATTTCCAAGCTTTTTTTTCAGCGTATCAGTAGCTTTAATAAGAATAAACAAACGGATACTTCCCATGCAACAAATAGATGATTTTTTAATTGTACCATACTTTAATAACCGAAAATAAACCCGATATTAATCACATACCTGCTAAAGCCATTATATCCTGTACATATTTCTTTTATATTCATCCTTCTGGTAATTCCTTTTGCATAAATAGGTTCTTCACTTTTTCCACTTTCATTATGCACTTCTTCTTGGGCTTCTCCATCTACTTTTAAAGTAAATCATTGCTTTCATGATCATTCATATCATTTTTATAGAAGTATCTTTATGATGATTAAATCAAAAAAGAATAAGTTCAGGATATTTTTTCCTCTGAATTGTCCCAGTACGGCAATAACATTTACAAGCTTCCGTGAAATTGCTCACAAAATAAATGAAGTTATGAAATCAGGCTTGGGTTTTTGTTAAGGCGTTTTGGATGATAATCCTATATAACTTAATTTTTCTAACGGAATTTTTTATATTTTGTTTCAAATCTATTTTTGGGCTAAACTCAATTCTATTTTTACTTACTTAGATTAAATCATATTTGTACTGATCAATTTTTCAGTATTTTTTTGTTTAATAATTAAGGTTTCTATTAGATACGTTCATTCCTCTAGGTAGCAAGTTTATTCCTATGCTAGAATAATGCATGAATTATTTTGAAAGAGGTTATAGAATGGCACATTCTTATTTTTCAGAATTTTATAAAAAAAACAAAAGACAGAAGAACCCAAGCCAACTGCTTGATGCCGGGGTTATCATGAACAAGATAGGCTGTTTCTCTCTGAAAAGACGCTATTACCCGAATCACATAGCCGATCATATGATTGAAAATCCAACTAACCACAATATCTCTCTTTTGGGAGTTGCTTTAAAATTTTTTAATAGATCATCATCTCTTTTCACTATCCCATGGTCACCGAAGAACCATCTTGTTATAGCCCCTTTGCCCCACCCCCCCAAGGCCCCCCCTTCTGCAGCTTAAATTGTTGCCCAAGCTGGTGGATTTAAAAATCATTTAACCCGAACGGAAAAATGATCGGACAGATTGCTTTAAAAAATGTTTTCAAACTTAACCGTTCGCCTTAGAACAGTTATCTTTTACATAACGAAACCATTCTAAAAAAAGCAAAATGCTGCTCATCCTTCTATTGTAAAACGAGGCGGTTGGGCAGGTGATTTGTGGAATGTTCCGCACTATTGCAGCGACAGAGCGTTTCCCCGAATTCTTAGTTGTTCATGTCCATGGTAAATGTTTTTTAGATAGCTATGGTGCTAACATTGTTTAATACAATGATGAGCAGTCACTTCCTATATTGAAGACATTACTGTTACGGGAACGGCTTTTATGAGTATCCTATCTAATTATGCGACGCTGAATGGTTTGGCTACCGCTACTTGCCAGATTCCTACTGATTTATTAAGTCGTGGAGATTTTTACAGGTGGAAAGAAGTTAAGGAGATCGTAATAATTGAAGCCTCCAATTTGCTTATGTAGACCTTACCGTGCTACAACGCATATAAAGGGTTCATGAACGGATTTTGACGCGCTGTAGTCTTAGCAAAGTGGAAACGGATTGGCGTGGCAGTCGAAGCAGGTGCACATGCTTATTGCTGCTAATCTGGACAATACCGGCTTTATCTGTTTGGGAAAAAGCTGTAATGGAGACTTTAATTGGCTTCTTCAACTTTTACCTTTACCTGTTGGGTTTTGTGCGGAATCTATTGGTATCCATCCTACTGCTCAATTCAGCCCAACGATTATTGGTCCATAAAAACGGCTAAAAGAACTGGAATCGGTCATTGTTTCAGTAGGCTTGGCCTCAGAAATTTTTTTTATGCTTTAAAGAGCTTTAGTGACGCGAAGGCATTCAAAAAGGGCATATGGGTTACAGGCTAAAATCATTAGCCATTAATCTGGGCAACTGGCGATAATTATCGAACTCGTTGCAAGGATTAAAGAAAAGTACTCATATGAATCTAGAAATAAGCTATAAATTATTCAGATGTTTCCGCAACAATCAGAAATAGCTAGTCACTAATAGACAAGTTAAATCAATCTTGGCTAAACAAAATACAGCAAGGAAGGAGTCTGCAACACTATGGAAATTGGATTCAACAAATTAATGGAACAGTTTGGCTTATTGGTGGGTCCGCATTTTTATCATGATTGAAAATGTCTTCCCACCTATTCCATCGGAAGTTATTTTTAACTTTTGGTGAATTTTTTTTTTTTTTTATTGACCACTAAATACAAACTTAACTATTAACTGCATGATTATCGTTTCAGCTTGGTCTGTTTCGGAGCTTTTTGATATTATATGGTGTGGTTCTTTTAGATATTACTTCGTTTAGAAAAATTGTCGATCGTTGGGTCCACATTTTGCGGTTATTCAAAAAAGATTTTGCATAAAGCAAACCAATGGTTTCCTTAAACATGGTGTCGCAACAGTATTTTTTTTTTGTCGTTTTATTCATTAATTAGAAGTCTTTTTTCAATCGGCAGCTGGAATGGCAAAAATGAAGAATAGGTTTTTTTTCCTTTTTTTTTCACACACTGTTGGTTCATTCATTTGGCAATACATTTTGATTTATTTCGGTGCTCTTGTTGGATCGGAATTTGGAAATAATCGTCCCTATTAATAAAATGTCTATTTATTCAAAAATAGCCCTATGTTATTATTTTTATAGGGTCATCTTGGGGCCGTCTAATCTGGCTTTTACGTAGAAGAAAAAAGAATAAAAATGGATAGTTAAACAATAGCTTTTCAACTTAAATTTCTTGCAGAAATTATTATTCACATGACTTTGGATAAAAAAATTAAAAAATCACTCCCAAACTAATGGTCAGCTACTCATTAGTGGGAGTGTATTTTTCTTTATTTCTATTTAACTTTAAAGGGGTGGGAAGTCTTTTTTGTGCCTACTTTTGTCCCAGCTACTTTCCATCCATTTTATTCATCCACATTTAAAACGTATTCGTAAGCAGTAATTTTACCTTTTATTCGTTGTATCTCAAGTTTCATTTTCAATGTATAATCGAATTACTTAAATCCATTGTACGTTTTGCCTGTCAAACGATCAAATTCCTTTTTTTGAATCAATTTTAATAGTGTTATTACATCTGACTCTGTCTATTAACCCATCATAAATTCCCTCTAAAAAGCATTTTGCTACAAGCAACTATAACTCTCATTATTATAATTGTACCATTAAATACACCTTACTGATTCAAAATTTAATGACCTTAACATCGTTAGCTGTAATCTACAAGTAAAATAACTATCCCACTCCTGGAATAGCAAAAAAGCTATTTTTTTTACAATCGTGTTAAATTCAAACTAATAAAAAATCCTTCAATTGCTGAAGAGACTGATTTTTTGGCTACTGCTAATAAACTGGAATATTTCGATCAAGGCACATTTAATCCAATTTCAATCAATTCCTGGTTCAGTCATTTTTTCACATACCGAAATAAGCCCTGCTCGCACTAACCTATACCTTCGGGCCTGTTTAGAGTCTAAATTAAGTTGATTACTTTATGAAAATGTATACCTATGCATTCCTATTTTTTCAATACAATTAAATTATAAAAACTTTCACCTAAATTAATCTACTAAACTCAGTTAATTGAAAAGAAAATTTAGTTCGTTTTTCCCTTTGGAAATCATTAAATTTATCTATCGCAATAAGAATGTAAACGTTTTTTTTTCGTTGTATTCTTTTTAATTTTTTCATAGATTTCTTTTTTTATTTTCTATTATTTCACGTCATTTTTATGATATTATGAAACAAGCGAAAACTAGCTTAACTTCAGCATTTATTCATTGGTTACATAAGTTAATTCGCAAATTTATTTATATGAAAAGGTGAAAATAATGTGGTTTATTTTTTACACTGTCTCTATTTTTTTCTTGGGGAACAGCAGATTTATTTTATAAAAAAGTTCTAATCCAAAGACCCTATCAGTCATTTGAGAATAGTGATAATGGTTGGTTCAGTTCATGGGAATTCACGCTCTGTATACTCTTTTGTTACAGATATTTCGCTACGATCCGATGAATATCATTCGTTACTTTACCTGTTTTCCTAGTCTGTAATATTCTTTCAATGACCATTTTGGGTATATTGGGTTTACGCTATATTGACTTTCCCGTTTCATCTCCTATCATGAATTCATCCGGTTGCTATTGCTTCTTTACTGAATTTATTATTCTTAGGTCAGGTCATGAAACTGGCGTATACAATTTTTTGCTGTGCTGGGTTATTTCAGTTGGCATATTGCTATTATCTATCTTTGAAAAAAGAGCCGCAGAATTTTAGACAGAATAAAAGCATAAAGAAAAGTTGATCGAAAAAATCAAATTGGTGCAATCGCTATTTCTTTTTACCCATTTTATAATTATGCGATTATTGTGGTTTGGGAGCATTTGCAGATTGCTTTCATTTTAGACAAAGTCTGAGTGAGAACCAAGCTAACACTTCTTATGAAAACTAACTTTTTCTAATTTGTGCTATCTAGCCGGCCTTTTTATCCTACTAGTTGTAAAGAAAAAATCCTTTAATCTATTTGAAGAAGCGAACAAAAGGCTATGCTGCCATATTTGAAAGATTTGTCAAGTTTTTCTAATGTGTACGCTTTGCATGGAAATGCCATTATTGTTCACCTTGATTTCTTCTTATAGTAATTGTTTCTGTTATTTTTCCTTTCGCGTATTTTTCTTAAAAAAAATTACTAAAGCTCAATATGGGTTATTGCTGCTATTATGGTCGGAAATTTTTCATTAAGGTTTTGAAATAAAAAAAGGGGTTTTGAGACTTTTGTCTCAAAAACCCCTTTTTTATTTTCTATGCTATTAAAAGCCTCTGTAAAGATTCCTTATTTCTATTTTTTTTCTGTTTTTCTCCTTTGAAAAGAAGTGCATATATAAAAATAATAAACCACTAGACACAATAAAGAACTGATAAAACAAGATTTACTTTGGCATAAAAAGATCTTGACTATCCCACCAGAAATGGCTTCTCTAATCCATAAATAGAATAAGACATTGGTAAATATGGATGAATAGCATGTAAAGAAGTGATTTGGTTAATGGCATTGGGAAATGTCGCGCGTGATCCACCTATTGGACGACTAAGTAATATCATGCATAAAACGACCAATATTATCTAAGATATGTCAAGAACCGTGACTATTCCCATGGAATGCTAAAGCTGGTTATTATAGTCAGCTGTGAACCAAATTCCCCCACAGATTGCACATGCAATCCTGCCATATAGCATCCCAAGCTTCAATAACCGCCATCATTATTGCTGCAGTCAATGTCAGAAAGTTTGCTTATCCAAAAAAGAAAATCCTATGGGGTCCATTTAAAAGGCGATTTTCGTATTGGATAATGTTTGAAAACTAATGTTCCTACTATAAAGCCACTGACATATATTAGGGGCTAAAGCAGCACCGTAGTTAGGGATATGACTGTATTCTCTAGAATTAATTCTGTGGATTTGAGAACAATACTAAAGGTTTCCATCTGTGGATCAATAGCATTAAAACCTTTTTTTGAACCACTTCGTAACACCAGTTGCTTAATGTCGTCGTTCCACTTTCAACGTAGCTAATCCATTCCCTAACTAGTCGATCCATGCTGCTAATTTAGTAGAACCATCATTATTTTGAACTAGCTTCCAAACAGCTAATTGATCTGCACCATTTAATAAGCCTTAACTAGAATGATGGTTAATTGATTGTGCCTTGCACAACTGATTAGAGCCGCTGTTTAGAATTGATTTACCTGCCTCAATTAAAGAGGGTAATTTCCCAGCTACTTGCTGAGCCCACCACTTAACTGACGTAAGCCCCTGAATTCAATGGCCTTAGAATTATTATCTAACTGGTTAACACCTTTTTTGTAAGTAACTAACGCCGTTTGTATAAGTTTGTCATTCCCTGCAACTAAGCATTGTCCCCTTTTTAACCCACCTTGAATGGTAGCAAGACGCTTGATTTAATTACGCATTCACTTGAATACGCCTTTGTCTTTCCCTCACGCATTTGAGTTAAACACCGTTTGAACCACTTGTTAATCCCGCCATCGTACTCCAGAATAGCCTTGAACGAACCAGGAAGAGCTTGATTCGAACCCGCCTGCTAGTTTAAGGCCACTTGAGTTTTTAAAAGTCGTTAATTGACTTGTTAATCCAGCTAATTTCCTTCAAGTTGTGTTTGTTAAGTCTTTAGCTGAAGTTTTCCCTGCATTAGTAGCTTCTTGGTCCTAATACTTTCCAATTTTCACAGGCAGCCAGCTGTTTGGCCCCAATGTCTTGGACTAAGCTAACGTTTTCTTTCCCTTGTACTTGCAACTCCCTCTTTTAAACCATTTAATAATTCTTGCTTCTTTGAAGTTTTCTTCAAAACTTTTGAAAGCTGCTGTTTTTGGACAGTACTAATTTGTACTCGTTGCATTTCTTGAGTTTTTTAACACGCTAAGTGTTTGTGCAGCTGTTTTTCCAATATCTGATAATGGTCACGGGGCTTTGTTTAAATTATCTTCCAATACCCACGATTTTGTCCCTCATTAGTTAGATCTGTAGTAATTGAATCGGTATTTAACCCACCGGTTTCAGCGCCTACGAGCAGTATTAAGTTGAATACCGCTTATTTATCTGAGCAAAACTAGCTGTTAATGTAGTTAAATTATTTTGATTTTCGTCTGAAACTACTGTTTTGCCAAGGATGTAGATAGTTTGATTTAATCCGTCTAGTAATTGATCACTACCGGTCTTGACTTGGTCTACAGACCACTAACTCCAAACTACCCACACCATTTTGAAGTTTTAACATTAATTAGCTGTCAATTGGCTTGCCTCCTGAATCTAGCTGGCTGACGCCATTTGTATAGGCTGTTAACCCTTCAGTCAAATCAGAAAGCTCCCTTGTTTAATTTGAGTAACCACCAATCTTTTTAGTGGACAACGTTAGAGCTATTTGTCCAATACCTTCATTTTAATTTATCGCCCCTAAATCTAATTGAGCAAACTCCCTTTGTGTATTCCTTTAACGCGAATGCTTAAAGTATCTGCTCCTTCACTAAAATGACAGCGTGCTATTGGCCTAACCTTAAGTCCAAATTCCCAGTTTATTTCTTTATTTTCCCGTCAGCTATAAACTTTTCTGGTTCCTCCATCTAATTCAATCCGATCCATCAGCAGCTTTGGCAAATCCTTCTCCCACTTCTCTTTATTTGATCAATAGAGCTTCTGTGTATGCTTTTGTTAGCATTTTCAGAAACTTCTTTTTTAAACTTCTTTTACAAGCTGCATTACTAATTACTTCACCAATGAAGTTTAATGACCCATTTTGTTTTAATAAATCAAATTCAATTTTTTTCGGAAATGCTTATCCATTAATGTGGGCAGATCTTTTGAGAAGTCTCTTGGTATAGTCATCCACCATATAAACTTTCCGATTTTTTTAATCCCTTTTCAGCTTCACTTGGGGCAACAAAATTGCCCAATCTAAAGATCATTGCTTTTTTTTAAATTCTCTATTAATTCAGAGCCGATAAGCCAATTTTTTTTCCCTTCATAATCAACTGATTGATCTTTCATTACGACTGCACTGAAAGTTCATCTGTACTGGCCCATAAAGGATCCAGTTAGCCTTTTAACAGAAGCCTGCATACAATTTGGCGAATAAATAACATCATAACAAGAAATAAGTAACACTTTTATTAGAGAAATCTCTTTCATTCATTTTTCAAACAGTTTCATTAGTACTTTTCCATCACTTTCTTAGCCTAAACTAATTTTCTTTCGTTTCATTCCAATTAGAATTGGGATATCTTCGATGATTCAACGATTCCGAATGCAATTTGCGCTACTGTTTGTTGACGAAGATCGGTTTTTTATATTGGTTGTCTGCTTGTTTAAACACCTCTGTTACAACTATTTCCCCATGATTAGCCGTCGGCCCCTATCCCCGAAAAAAACCTGAGATTAATCAATTCCTGTTTAGGAATACGTAATAATTGGCCCTTCCCAAGGGCTTCGACTACTTCCTATAATGAATGCTCTGGGTCTTTAGCTTAACGAAAACCAATGCCATTGCTCCTGAATAGATGTAACCAGGTCATTAACGACTAATTTTCTCATTATTTTTTTATATAAGAAGGGATGGCTCCTTTTAACCTTCGTTGATAATATGAGAAGCCATGGGAAATCTTTTGTCCTGCGTTGCCAATAAGGTAATAATAACAAACAGCCTGCTCCAAACTTTTTGTTAAAATTCATTCTTTCGGCCTCTTTTCAATATTTTGAATCAGCTTCTATTTAATGTCCATTATGGACCTTCTTATATACATAACAATTTTACTCTTAACATTTTAAAAAAAGCAATCAAACATATTTTTAATTTTTAAATTTTATTCGATATTTATTTGTTTAAGCATCTAGCTCGTTAATCTTTTTTTTCTATTAGATAAAAAGTAAAGGATAGGAACAATAAGTCCCCACCCTCACTTTAAAATTTTATTCTATCACTTACTAAAAAAGTAAACTAGACAGCGCTTTCACGAGGTAATACTCGCTAGTCTGTTCACACTTCGACTACTTTTATTGTAAACTATTTTTGATTACGTTAAGATGTCATCAAGACTTTTTTAATCTTGAACGATAGACTAGATTTGTTTCTTCGGCGGCTTCACTCTCCTGTTTGTTTTGAGCAAACAATAATCTTTGTTTGATATTTTCTGGGCTATCGCCTCTTTTTCCATTCTTTGTTGATCTCTTCTTCGTCATTTCTAATAATAAATTTTTTGTCTAGAAGGGATAGAACTTTCTTTTTAGAGCAGCCTGCACCATTTTTATCCAAAACGACCCTCATTACGTATGAAGATCCAATCCTTCTTCACGGTATCTACTGTTAGTCCCTAAAGATGTTTATTATAATAAAGAGTTTTTCCAAATAAAACCGCTAATATTGGTATCATATCCGATATTTCTCTAAAATAATAATCTGTTCCCTCTACTTCGCCAAATCTCTTTTTGGTCGTGTAGTCGTAGTAACTAATTTAGGAACGCCCAGTTTTTTTTCCAATGCGTAGCCAAAGTTGTCTTCCCACTTCACTAACACCTACTAGTACTAGAATTTAACTTTATTTTGTTCAATACCCATAAATCTATTCTCCGTTTTTGAAAAAACACTTCCTTAGCAACTTTATACTCTATTTAAATACCATTTAATCTATGAGTCAGTTAATTATTGTTTATTTTGTCATAACTTTAATACTAAATTTCTAGGCCGCTTTAACTCATCCATTCGTTTAACCGATTGTTTGTATATTGGTGCTTCGGAGCACTATATTCGGGTGTTTTTCCTTCTTCAACTTCTTTTGCAATTTTGAATCACGTTTTTTGCAAATTGCATCTAATGTTTCTTTTGTCCTCTGTCTCATGTTGGGTTCATATCATCGCTTCTTCAACAATTTAACGGAAATAAACGGTTTGGTGGCATAATAATGCCAAAATCCAATACTCTTTTAGCTATATCCATTGTTCGTACACCCTAATTTTTTTTGTTTTTAATCGCAGATAAGACGAATTCATTGTTTACAAATCTGAGGGTTGTGAGACCATAAAGTAAGGAGGCTAACAATTTCCCGCAAATATTCGCAAATGAGCAAGACCAGCACTCTCAGACAAACTTGTTTCACCATCTGGTCCCCATTGTCCGATATAAGTATACGCTCTGGGCGTTACGACCAAATTCCCAAAGTATCCTTTAACAGCGACTAATGAAAAAGAGGGTAATGAGTTCAAAACATACTCATCAGCTTGTTTTTTCAATGCCAGTGGGAATAGGCAAATAAAGAGGCTAAAAAGATTTTTAACTCCAACTTGTCCCTGATCCTGGACCTCCTCCACCAATGAGGTGTACTAAGTTTTTATGCAAATTAATGATGTACGATATCAAAACCCATTCGCAGCAGGTGTTGTTTTTACCCATAATCGCCTATCAAATTTGCACCATCATAGTCCAATAACCTCACCTCTCCATGAATAATTTTTGCTATCTCTACATATCCTTTTTCAAATAAGCCAGTGTATTAGGATTAGTCAGTAAAAGGCATTAAAGCCAGCAATGTCGTGTTCCAACTTGTTTTTTTTAATTTTCTAAATCGACTGTTACCGGCAGCGTTAAGATGGAATTTTTCGATTACATCAAAACCAGCAATAAAGGCGCTAGAACGGGTTTGTCCATTGTGCTGAGTCAGGTACAAGAAATTTTAGTTCGTTTTTTTTCTTCTTCAATTTTTGCTATGAAAATAGTTTCCATTATCATTAAACCCAGTACCATTCGCCTTGTGCACCGGCAGCTGTTGCCAACGCCAATAGCTCCATTCGGTAATAACCTTTAATTATTCTTTGTAATTCATACATCAATTCGAGTGCGCCTTGTACCGGTTTTGAGTGGGTTGGAAAAGGAATGGATATTCGCAAAGCCAGATAACCGAGCTACGTCTTAATTGAATTTTAAGGAAATTGTATTTTCATCGTACAACGACCTAGTGATAAAACCATTGTCTATCCAAAGTTCTTATTAGATAATGCCGTAATAATGACGCATCAATTGTGGTTCAGAAACTTCAGGCAACTCGCAGGTGTTTTGACCGTTCAAATGATCAGGGAATTTTTTGACATTGATTGAAGACACATCACTTTCTGGACAGACTAGCAGCTGTTCTAGCCTGGACGGCTGATCTTCAAAAAATCAATTCATGTTCAAATCGGTCATTTTATCATCCCTTTCCAGTACACGCAATAAAAGTATCTATTTCTTCTTGTTCCGTTGTTTCTGTTACGGCAATTTACATGTGTTTTTTGAGTCCATATCTTTTTTTCTACAGTTTATAATCTCACCAATAATCAATTTGATTGATTAGTGCTTTCATTTGGTTTTTTGAACTGAAAAAGGTAATTCAGACTACAAATTCATCTACAAAAGGAGCTTTATTATTACAGAAAATCCTTTTACCGATTAACGCCATTGCCATATAAATCCGCTTTTTTTCAATATTTAACTTGAGGCATGTGGCGCAATTCTCTTTACCTAATGCAGACATGAAAACCGCTGAAGCCAATGCATTTAAAGCTGATTAGAACTCATCATTAGAAGTAGCCTTTTTTCACGTTTTAATGTGTTGTTCCCGGTGTTTGCAAGGTAAAACAAATCCTCGTTTTGCCCGTCTTTGTCCAGTTGTCCCGACTATTCCGACCTGGTAGTTTAACGAACGTGTTTTTTCTTAACCTGCAAAATAACCACAAATGCGGTCCACCAATGACATAGACAATCCTAAAGGGTTGAGTGTCACCCTACTACAATATCCGCACCTAAGTTCCCAGGAGCTTCTAATAAAGCTACAGCCAAAGGATTGCTACCACGATAAAATAACGCGCGGTTAGATTCTGCGATTGCCTTTATTTCTTTTAAAATCTTCCTATGAACCAAAAAAATTCGGGGTTATTGAATAATAACTGGCACGCTGTATCTTGTCCACGAGTTTTTTTAATGCATGGTAAAATCTGTACTGTCTCCTGTTAGTTTAGCCCTCTGTTACTTGATAAATTAACCGACTGAAACAGTTTCTTACTATTTCACGCCCTTGAGGGTGGACGGCCTTTTTGAAACATGATTTTATTTCCTTTTTGTACTACGAAACGGCCTAACGTAGCAGCTTCTCAATTGCTGTAAACCCATCTATATAATGACTGAGTTTGCAGCATCCATTCCTGTAAGTTCCACAAATCATTGTTTTTGGAATTCAAATAATAGCTTGTAAGTTCTCCCTGACTGCTTTCTGCTTGATAAGGTGTATAAGCTGTAATAAATTCGAACGTGGAAATAACATGATCTACCGTACTTGGAAATATAATGAATCATATGTTCCAGCACCTAAAAACAGAGCATATTCTTTACTATTTTATTTTTATTCGCCATACTTCGCAATCTTTTATCTAAAGCTGGCCTCATGTAAAGCAGCTGGAATAGTTAACTCGTCCCTTTAATTGAATCGTATCTGGATAATCAGTAAACAATTCCAGATATTGAAGAAACTTCTAGAGTTTGCTTAGCATCTCTTCAACGATCTCGGTTTGTATCTGGCAAGTATCTGAAATTATTTCCACTTTTATTCCTCCCTCCGCTATCGCTTCGTCATTTCTTCTAATTTTCAACTAAATCCCTATACTCTTCTGTGTAACTAAATCAGCTAATTCGCTTTGGATTCAAACTTAAGCTGAAGCTTCTGAATCCAATCCTTCATTTAACGGGCCTTCATTAACCTAAATTCAAGGAGCATCCTCTTAATACTTCATTAAACTCAATTAACTTTCCCCTGAAAACAAGGTGAAAAAATAACGATGCTGAATTAGTTGATTCAACTGTTCCTATTTCATCCCCGCACTAACATGGCTATCTATTTCAGGAAGTTCAAACATAAACAACATCTCCTAATTCTTTTTCGCAGCATATCCGTTATCCTAGTCGAGAACTTTATCGTACTCCTATTGGCATAACCCACTCGTGTCTTCTGTATAATAACGTTCCATCTCTTTTTTCATTCATCTTAATCACTCCCTTTTAGGTTAATAAATACCTTTCTATTTTGTCTCTCTTTTAATAAAATGGGTGTCTTTACTAGAACTGCATCGATTATTTTTATTGCGAATGTCTAATTTGGAAAGTGCATCTATATGCATTTTTTTTCGTATTGAATTAGTGCTAATCCGATACTTTTATTCCGAGTTGGTGATTTCGTCCCTGAGGTAACTACGCCAATTTCTTCTCTGTTTAGCGTAAATTTTTAACACCCAGAACGTGCAATTCCTTTGCCTATCAATTCACCCTCTTATTTTCCCTGTTTCACTCCTACTTCACGTTGTCGTTTTAAGATCATTTTTACCACAATCATGGGCTTTGTTTCGTTTTCACTGCAAAACCTATATTCGCTTGATGAGTGACTGATATCTGCTGATAATTCATGTCCATATAAAGACAAATGCGCGCTCTAATCTAAGAGTATCTCTCGAACTAAGCACATGGTTTTAATCCTTTCTTCTTTTCCAGCTGCAAAAGCAAACAACTCCCATAGTTTTTCTGTTTTATTTGCAGCCAAGTACAATTCAAAACCGTTTCTCTATTCCTGTATAACCGGTCTTGAAATCAAAACATTTTCTATTTCGGCTAAAGTAACTTGTTGGTTAAAAATGGAATTGCCTGTATATCAACTTAGATCAAAACTTCCGTTAATTTTTGTAGATTCCTCTGGCACTGGTCCTTGTAAATGCTAATAAGCTATAGAATCAGACTTATTCGTTATTGGAACATCGGCCAGTTACTTTTTCTTTCATCCAGTTCAAAATCTTTTTCAGTAATTAGGCCTGCCCATTGATGTGACTACGTAACCGTCGTTTGCTATTTAGAATAATAAGATCATCGATTGTTCCACCAATCTGGATACAATCGCGTGGTTTGTGGATTGTCCCGTATCATTTGGTGTCACATCGTTTGTCAAAAGGAAATCAAGGTAACTGTCTACATCTTCTCCTTCGACTAAAATTTCTCCCATATGAGAAACGTCAAATAACCCTGCTTCATTTTTCTTAGCGGCTTTATGCTCTTCAATAATAACCGGTAAACTGGAATAGGCATTAACCCAACCGCAAAGTCCATCAGTTTATCTTATTCTTTTTTGGTAATAATCAAAAAGCGGGGTTCGCCTTGAAGTATTTGTTGAGGTCATTTTATTCCTCCATTCTTATTAGCTTGCTTGTAACATCAGCATAATCTTTAATCTAATTTAAATCTATTGACTGCTAGTTGTACTCTTCTACTTTCCTGATGACGAAGAACCGATTGGTTTTCCATATGAGAAGACTGAGGAGTTTTCATCAATTTCCGGTGTTTTTCTTTTTTGCCGTTAATAAATCAATACCATAGAAGCATCACCGTTACAACCAACGACACTAGATAAAACACGTGTTGGCTTTTCCCACATCTCTGCATATCCATTTAATCGCTCCTTTTCATTAGTGTACTCTTTTCTCCAATTGTCTCATCAATTTAATGTTTTTTTCTGCTATTTTACTCTTCTATTTTTTTTGATTATTTTTAATATCACTTTTTTATATCAATTCTGATACTAGTACGCCAATTAAAATTAACGTTTCTTGCTCCTATTCCCGTCTGAACCGTACGAGTTATGTAAAAGAATGATAGAAAAATACCGCATTCCCATATGAAATTCCATCGAAAGGATGACAGCTGTTTTTCTGTATCTGCAGTAAAATCGTTGGCTGCTGTTTTGAAAGCATAACCCAATCATCGTACAAAAAAAGCCCTAAATACGCACTGATAGAGTACCCATCAAGGTAAACATTCTGGTATAGGGTCTCCTCTGAAAACATAAGACTTTCCACATCAGGGCTGCTACAAAAACCCATTTGAAACAAATCATAATTGAAAAAAATATTTTCTGTTCGAACAAAGCGGCTAGTTTAAAAAATAATTTTGGAACGAAAAAAGACGCTCAATTAATGTTAAGAAAACTCCTAATTAAAACCCATTAAACCATCTAACGAAGTTAACCCTATTCTATAATAGATAGAAAGCACCCATAGGTAGGCTCTTAATGGCAATTTTATTTATATAAAACTAATCCAATAAAAGGAACGCAATACAACATTTACAGCGGTAAGAAAGCATTTTTAGATGGCGTGGTTAATTAAATCCCACTGTTGAACAAAAAAGCTAAATATAAAATAACACCCACTAATATCTGCCTCTTGTTGCTTGCTTTTTTTGTATGTTTTTTATCTTATTTTGAAAATAGGATTAAGATTGGAATAAAAGCTATAAAAACGTCAGTCATCAATTGGTAAGGATTTTAAACGTTCAATGCTACTCACTAACACGTATCCTGCCCCCCATAATACAACAGAATTTTGGAACGATTAGGAACTTTTTACTCGTTACGGTTATATGGGGGGCAGGATACGTTGTTAGTGAATGTAGCATTGAAACGTTATTTAATCCTTACCAATTGATTGACTGGACGTTTTTTACTAGCTTTTTAATTGCAATCTTAAATCTTATTTTCCAAATAAGATAAAAAACAATAAAAAAAAGGCAGCAAACAAGAGGCAGTTATTGGGTGTTTATTTTATATTTAGCTTTTTTGTTTCAAACAGTGGGATTAAATTATAACACGCTCTAAAAAATGCTTTCTTAACCGCTGTTTAATGTTGTTATTGGGTTCTCTTTTATTGGATAGTTTTATATAAAAAATAAAATTGCATTAGAGCTACCTAGGTGGCTTTTCTTCTATTATAGGAAGTAGGGTTTAACTTTCGTTAGATGGTTTTTTAATGGGTTTAATTTAGGAGAAATTTTCTAACATTAATTGGAGCAGTCTTTTTTTCGTTCAAATTTATTTTAACTAGCCGCTTTGTTTCGAACAGAAAATATTTTTTCATTATGATTGTTCAAATGGGTTGGTAGCAGCTTATGTGGAATAGTCGTTATGTTTTTTTTCAGAGGAGAACCCTATACAGATTTTACCTTGAATGGGTACTCTAATCAGTTGCGTATTTAGGCTTTTTTTGTAGCGATGTTTGGGTTTTAATGCTTCAAACAGCAAGCCCAACGATTTTACTGGCAGATACAGAAACCAGCTGTCATCCTTTCGAATGGAATCATTATGGGGAAAAATGCTGTTTTTCAAATCATTCTTTTACATGAAACTCGTGACGGTTCAGACGGGCAATAGGAGCAGCGTAATTTTAATTGGCGTACTGTATCAGAAATTGATATAAAAAAAGTGATACTTAAAATAATCAAAAATAGAAGAGTTTTAAAATAGCAGAAACATTAAATTGATGAGACAATTGGAGAAAAGAGTACAACTAATGAAAAGGAGCGTTAATGATATGAGAGATTTTGGGAAAAGCAACACGTGTTTTATCTAGTGTCGTTGGTGTTTAACGGTGATGGCTATGTATTTTATTTTATTAACGGAGCAAAGAAACACCGGAATTGAATGAAAACTCCTCAGTCTTCTCTTGAACAATCGGTTTCTTCGTCATCAGAAAGTGAGAGAGTAACAACTGTCAGTCATAGATTAAATTAGATAAGATTATGCTGATGTTACAAGCAAGCTATAAGAATGGGGAATAAAATGACTCAACAAATACTCAGGCGAACCCCGCTTTTTGATTATTACCAAAAGAAATAAGATTAACTGATGGACTTTTGGCGGTTGGTAAAATGCTAATCCAGTTTACCGGTATTATTGAAGAGCAATAAGCCGTAAGAAATGAAGCAGGGTTTTGACGTTTCTCATATGGGAGAAATTTAGTCCGAAAGGAGAAGATGCTGAGAAGTACTTTGATTTCCTTTTGACAAAACGATGTGACACATAAATTGAT
>Ga0163217_1009978_pt1 | contig 20744 bp, 10 predicted proteins | sample SynspAceP_FD_185933 | JGI IMG/M metagenome (GOLD analysis project Ga0163217, IMG submission 185933) | Saline lake microbial communities from Ace Lake in Antarctica - Synechococcus sp. Ace-P (PacBio error correction) | ecosystem: Environmental > Aquatic > Non-marine Saline and Alkaline > Saline ...
AACAAAAAAAAAAAAAAAGGGGAAGAGGGAGAGGGGAAAAATTTTTTTTTTTTTTTTGTTCCCCCCCTTTTCCCCCCCTTTAAAAAAAATCCCCTTGGGAAGAAGTTTTTTTTTTTTTAAAAAAATTTTTTTTGGAATTCCAGTCCAAATGCCATTGCCATGTTCTTACAAATTCCTAAATGTAGGAAAAGCCCAACCCAATTTTTGAAATCTTTCGGTTGGTTTCTGATCAATCGCCCCCAAAAGAACCGTACCTTGTAAAGGAAAAGCTTGCGGGTTTAATGAAATCTTCGTCCGTTGAAATACCCAAAACTTCGGCAAATTTCCGAAACCTCGGTCGCTTTTTAGTTAAAATCGGCAAAAAAATGGGGCTTAAATCAACCTCCGCCAATCCAACCGTATTTGGTGTACAAACCCTCCACTCAAAATCTTCTTACTTTATCCGCGAGTGCCCAGCCCAACTAAAATAGGTTATCTAAAGCTGCAAAAAAATATGTTATATAACTTGTCCCATTCTAGCAAGGCGTGCCCTTTTGTATTTGCCAAGAGCCCAATAAAGCGGTCCTTCTTCAACTGAGCCTACCTGTGGTAAAGCGGCAATCAAGCTATCGATAAGTACTGGCGTTTAAATTTACTTGCAAGTTTTTTTACAGTTGAAATAATTTCTTGTAACCAGTCTAATATGTTCTAGATTTGCTTGCTGCCTACTTGATTTAAATTCTTAGGTGAATCGGCATTCTAAAGTGCGTATAAAAGGTCTAAACCCGAATTTTGCACACAAGTGCTTGAAAGTTACGTGCAAGAATCAATACTCTTCCGAAGGAATTTCAAATAACAAAACCATTCATTAGCATCGTTGCGTAAATCTTCTTTAACGCACTTTACAATATGATTTATTATTTTTTCGGTTGCATGGATGTTTTGTTTTTTTCGGTTAAAATCTTAGTAACTTTTGCACGTAAAAAATAATGTCTAAAGCAGTAATAAATAAATAATTCTTATACTACTTTATACTGAAAAAAGCTAATTTTTGTGGGTTTAATTTTTTTTGTCTCTCCGTTTTAGTTATGTGGTGAAGAGATAAAACTGCCGACGAAATAATTGATAAAATAAGGTCCTAAGATAATACAGGTCGAGCGTTGTTTGAATAACAGAGTTTGCTTCGGCCATCTCTTGAAAGTTTACCCATGTTAAAGGGCAAAGTACCCGTATTTTATTTCCTTGCGCAAATACCCCGATAAGCTAATCTGGATGGCTAAACTAAACGATACCATACAAATAGAATTTGAATCCGAATTTGAAAAAAGGCTTTTTTTTCAAATTTTGATGTTCAGAAAAACCGAATTAACGACTTATTTTAAACATATAAAATATTTACTGTCCGGAGTTTACCATACCTAAAGGATTAACCTTAACTTCCGATGTTAATTATGAGATATCGTGTCATTTTAAACTGATTCTTTGTTATTGATTGGCTTGATAACTATTTGGTGAAGATCATAAATTTTACCACCCAGGATTTCAAGGGTATTGTAAAAAAAGTCGTTAGCATGAAAAAGTATTTTAAGTTTTCCAGATGTAGCTTCAGAATTTGTGTTCCATACTACCCCGCCAAAGAAAGGGAGAAAACATTCTTAGATAAATGATTTTATCAGAAAGAACCCTGTATTTGAAAAGATAAAATAATGGCTTTTGAAAGTCCTGAAGAAACAGCGTAATCGCCTATTCACTCAGAACAATTAGGAATTGGCTAATTAAACGAAGAAAGATATTTGGCGTTATTGTTTGTGGATAGAAACTTATTATATAGCACAACAGATAAGCATATTACAACCAAGATTTATAGACCCAGCTCCTTTTTTCTAAGTTCAATAGAATTAGATTAACGAGTCACCAGGTAGAATTGGCAGGTATGTTGGGTTGTCAGCTGTACGTGCTTTCATGGGAAAAATAACGACATAGTACTTTAATCAAATGCTAACAATCTCTGCTGAAGAATTTTAAAGAAATCAAAATTACAAACCAAGAAACCTAATGGGTATACTAACACACCTCAGAAATATCATTAAAAAGTAGGCTAGACGAAAATCGTGTTGCCTGATAGAGACTTACCTGGTCCTCTCAAAGATGGGTGGCATAGCAATAACGAGGAGGCAAAAGCCATGCTGTTGCTGTTTGGGATAGCAAAATAAAGAGTCCTTAAAGAAATCGATTTGTGGACGAAGATATGTCCCTGTAGATGAAATGAAAAATTTCTTTCATCAAAACATTGGTTTCTTTGTTCTGACACCTTTATGAAAGCAAACCGCAAGACGAAAAAATGACAGCAACTATGAAAGATTTTGTGAATTATTTCGCGGAAAAATTAGAATAAAAAATAAAACCTATTTAGAGCCTGTGCCAGTTTTATTGAGGATTAGGGGGCGCCATGATTTTTTTGGCTAAAACGATTCATCAAGAACAAAAAACAAGAACTCAAAAAGCTAATCTATATTTATAATGCAAGTTCAGGAAGAAAATGCCTTTTTAGATGTTCGCACATAAGACTATTTAGCCCTAGTACTTATGATTGTAAGTTATGTGCAATTACTTTTTGGTACAATTTCAAGAGAAAAATCTTTTGGAAAAATTCAGAAAAGCCCTCCAAAATTCCAATTGAAATTTTTGCATAAGGATGATTTTTGAAAGCCTATGCCTGCTAACATTTGGATTTGTAAAACCACCTATCCAGTGGTACTGGCAGAAACAATACTTACAACCTAGAGGTTTTATCGCTAACCTGAGGAAACTAAACGCAGTAACAAGTGTGGAAGATTCTAATACAATTGGGTAAGAATAAATCGGTTAAATAAATCGGCCAATTGTTTTTTCTAAAGTTTTCATTTAGGCTGTCTAAATACTTGGTATACCTCCTTTCTGCCAATTCTTTGTTGAAGAAGTGATAAAGTAGTTAGCGCTTTCTCCCAAATACTGCTTAATATTGCTGCATGAGAGGTCACATTTCTTTCAATGCCTTTGTTTTAGTTGTTCGGCCTTGGTAAAAAATAATAGAAAGGAATTTGATTTTCACGCCATCCATGTGCATAAACTCTAATCAACAGGTTTGGCTCATGGCCGTATATCAATCAATACAAGGCACTCACCAATTGTTTTACGTTCTAAAAAAATAATCGGTACATGTACTTCTGGAAACGTTTTTTATCCTTTTAGAAACTCTGGCGTAAACCGTATCCTGTAAATCTAACCAAAAACCAATTATCATTATTTTAAAAGTGATTAATTAACTGTGTTTTTTCCGGGTTACCTGCTGTTTTTGCTAAGTTTTTTAATCGGCTGGGTTAGCATATTTAGAGCGATGATGTTAACCCACATTAGACCTGCCTATAAATGAATATTCAGCGTATAGGTCTTTAGGGCAAGAGTGAACTTAAGAATTCTAATAACAAATTGCCTGGCGGACTTTATTTTCATCGGGATACACTTTTGTGTTTATGCTTTTGGTTAGAACCTTTTATACTGTTGAAAGCTTTAAAGCTCCTATATTTAGAATTAAAGAATAGTGAATGTGGGCCGTTAGAAACTTTTCGTGCCTTAAGCCAAAAAGCTTCTAGAATAGTATTTTAGAATTCCTTGAGGGTGTTTCCATCATGGTGCAGCTGGCCGTCATTTTCAATCCAGAATAATCTGAAATCCGTTAATAATTCCATGAAAACTCCGAAAGCCACAATTAGAAGGAGTTACCGCATCGGTTGTTGGCCCCAATGTATAACAGGTTTGGCGTTAAGCATATGTGGTAAAATCCTTTATGACATGTTATGACGGATAGCACCTTTAGCAAATGGCTAGGTGTTTTGACTAATTTAGCGGGTCATTTAAAGTAGCGGAAACTTCATCTAATGATTTCAGGCGTTGCCCACTTCGGATCATAAAAAACATCTTGTGCTTTTTTTCTTGATAAACTCGTAGTCTCCTCTTTTGGATACCCATCGCCCATAGCACTTTCGTAAAGTCCCAGACTACAGTAATGACAAAGCTTTTACTAATTTGGATTAGTTTTGTGTTGCAAAAGGCCTAATGTTGCCCACTCCTAGAGGAATTCCCCTAAGAGGATCACTTTTTTTAAGTCCTTATGCCTTTATGCAACCTTTCTAAAAACTTTGGCAACAGCTTCTTTACATTTGGTTTTTAACAAAGCATGGTAGAGAATTGGTAATTCAGGTAACTATAAACTTTATAGCCAATGAGGGAAAGTGTTCTACAAGCAACCCATTAAAAATTATAAGACTCCCAAAAGTCCATGCAAAATAATAATTGGGGGGCCCTCTGCCCAATGTTCTAAGATATTGATTTCCCTTCAGTAATTAATGTTCTTCCATTAAGGCAGATATCTTCCTGTATGGGCAAAATATAGAACATTTCCTAAGAAAATAAGCAATACTTGTTGTAAAGCGTCTGTTTTGATGGTTTAAACAACTGTGTTTTTATGAGTTCGTATACCCTATAACAACAGTTCCTTTTAAACTAAATTTTGTGTTTTCGACCAAAAACAGGGTCAAATTTAGGGAATTTATTAACAATGTGGTATAAAGTGGTAAATGTGGTAATCAAATTCTATATATTTGAGTTTTAAATACAAATAGGCTTTATATAATGATCCAATTTGCAAATTGGAAACATATGACTGCAAGCAGATACGAAAGGGAGGTAAGTGTTACCTGTATCCCTGAAGCATCAAGAGTTTCTCCCAGGGTTGACCGATGGCTTGTTGTGATTAAACGATCTGGGTTTTTTAGCTTGTTTTAGAATTATTCCAATGAAAAATGGAATCTTTGATGGAGAAAAATGAAACAAAAAAAATAGGTTTCTAAAGAAAAATAATGATTTTATACGTCGGTTTTCTGCAGTGTAAAAGGTAGTAGAAATAAGATTCCACCGGGTAGATTTATTGATCCCTAAGAATTAATGATAATCGCGAAAGATTTCAAAAGATGTGTGCCTGAGTTCAGCCATCAATATTGTTGAGATTGGATTAAAGACAGTTATGAAAAGGTTGTTTAGAGATACCGCTGAAGATTTTGGCGGCCTTGGCAGAAAAGTAATGGGAGAGACCGACGATGATGTATCATCTGACCAGTTTTATTGATTGAATCTGTGAATGGTTTAGCCATCAAAGAACGCAAACGGGGTTTATGTCTGATGTACTATTTGGTTGGTGGCGGACATTCTAAGAAATATTAAAGCGTTAGGGCCTGACGTCGATTATTTGCTTTTGATCAGGACGAAGAATGCTTTGAAAGATCCATAGCGCGGCTGAAAGATTCGACCTTGATTCATGAAAATTTCAGATTTATAAATCCAGTTTTTAAAGTTAGGTGTTAAAAAATAGATGGTATCTTGGGCTGATTTGGGTGTCATCGCAATCAGTTGATGTTTGCAGAACCGTGGGTTCTACCCGTTTTGATGGGAATTTAGATAGCGCATGAGCAAGCGAAACACAGTTTCAGCTATCGAAAGTTGTGAATAAGTACGACTATGATAGTTTGCGAAACCTGTTTGTTTCACTAAGGGATTTACGTAATGCAGATGCCACCTGGCGACTACCATAATTGCTAGTAGAGAAGAGATGAAATAAAAACACGGCACAATTAAAGGGGTAACTTAAACAATATTTACCAGCTCGTTTAGAGCATAAAATAGGTAAGCTCAGATTACCAAGCCTCAGGATTGAAGTCACCAAAAGAGTAAGATATTTATTAAAGAATTTTTAGAACAGTACCTAGCCTACTAAATGAGGAAGGTAGGGTTTAGCTATCAGTTATCACTCTTGGAAGATAGATTGTGAAACGTTATTCGATCAGGAAACGTTTGAAGGGGAGCAGAAAAAGAATTTCTATGGGAAATATGAAAGCTTCCCTAAAAAAAAGTGGAAGGCCTTATAGTGCCGAGCAAAAGGAGATAGCTACGCAACAATAGATCTCGTAGTGCTAACACTGAGATTTGGCCGGAAGAAAGAAGTCAAAAAAAGTAATTGTTTTTTTAGGTCTAATCAATTAAAAGAGTAATAGAAGCATCAATTGTCAATGCGGAAAAGGGAATATTAGGACTTGTTAAAAGGAAAGTTTTTTTGGAGTGGCGAAGGCTCCAAAGATTGGATTTTCATCATTTTTCATTTCCTTTGTTTTAGCTGCTGTTAGAATTGCGAAATTCACATAGCGCAGATATAAAGTACATCAAAATTGCGCCTTGAATGAAGAGTTAAAGAATTGCGAAGTGAGTTATTGATGGGCAAACTGATGTTCAAAATTAAAAATAGAATCAGAAAATACTACGAAAGTTTAGGGGATGAATGTCTTAGTACGCTCAGAAAATCCTCACCTTTTAAACAAAGATTAAAGTTAAATCAGCTGAATAATGCAGTTACAGAAAAAAAACATTTGAAACGCTTGTATATCGTGGCGGGCCTGCTGTTTGTATTTGCTGTGTTTGTTGTGGTGAAGACTTTTTAGCAATTCAAGTGAACTGATGGTGACAAGTACCGCCAAATGGCTGAGGATACCACCGAAAAAGTCTTTACTATAACGCCAAATCGCGGTAAATTTGTATTCTTCCTGAAATGGGGAGCTTATGGCCTACCTCCGTCTCGTTTTAAAAATATTCCGTTTTGAATGCGGTTACGTTAAAGATGCATTTTAAGGAAGATATAAAGCCACTTCTCAGCAACTTTCAAAATAAATCGAGGAAAAACCTGCATCACACTATGACAACTCTGCGAAAAGCCCAAAGTAAACAAAAATAGGTATGCATCATAGCTCGAAGGTTTAGATACTCAGATACGTTCAGGTTAAAAAAGTCCCGCTTTTCGATAAAGGACCCAATAGAGGTGGTATTGTGGTATAGCATAAATATTCGGTTCCGAACATCCTCTTGGAAAATTGCAGAGCTGAAGCGTTGTTACGAACGTTTTGATGATCAAAGGTTGCAACAAGAGTTTTGTCTTGAAGGGGCTTTACAAGACTATTTTAAGTGAATAAGGGGAGTCGTTAAAGCAAAAAATAAGCTAAAGACAATGGAAAGCCCATCGGTAGGATAATATTGTAGAGCAAAGGAATGTTAATGACGTGTATCTACCATCGACTGTCAATATTCATGATATCGCCCATCATGCACTCTTGGCCAGTTAGAAAAAATATAAGGCAGATCAACGGTTGTGTCATGTAAATGGAAACAAAAACCCTGGTGAGATTGAAAGCAATATCTAACTTGGAAAAAACAGAAGGTGGTAAGTATACGAACGCTGAATTATGCCTATTGGGTGAATCGCACGAACCAGGTTCTACCTTAAATTAATGTCATTGGTAGTCGCTTAGAAGATCAAGTCGTTGATACTAGTTCTATAATTGACACTGAAAAGGAATTTTTAAGTAATATAACAGTAGAACGGGTTAAAGAATTCTAAGAAGGGGGCTTACGGAGAATTAACGGTGGTCCAAAAGCCTTTGAGGTTTTCGAATACAGCTATTGCAAAAATAATCTCACAATTAACTATTAAGATCAACTGAAAAGTTTGTGGAACCGCTTAATGAATATGGGGCTGAGCTAGAGAATTGGGACTTCCATAAAGGGGAAGGGCACCCTGTAAATTTCGCTATCGCGCAGGCGACAAAGGTGGGTCGGAATTTCACTGCAGGGATGTCTCATGGGATATGAGTAATCCTAACACCCAATGCAAACACTAACATTTTATAATGCCATAGCCAATAACGGTGAAATGGTAAGCTAGACTTTAAAAGAAGTAAAAAGAAGATGGAATAAACACTATTTATAAGTTCGAAAAAGAGGTCAATCAACCCCTCGATATGCTCTGCACGAAACCCAGATTGGTAAGTGCAAAGCAACTTTTAAAAGATGTCGTAGAAAAAAGCATGGACAGGACAATGGTGTTAAATATTCTCCCTCAATTTTCTATGGCGGGAAAAACCGGTACTACCCAAAATAGATTACTACTCGAAAGAACCGGAACAAACTGAAGTACATCTCCTACGTTCGCAGGTATTTCCCTGCAAAACCCTAAGATACTCATGTTATGTGGTTGATTTCTCACGAGGCCTGATAAAAGTTGGGTATTATGGAGCAGGGACGTAATCACGGACGGTATTTTAAATCTATCGCTCGAAGAAAATAATATGCCAGTCTCCTTTGGTTGATGAAGTAGAAAGTTTAGAAAGTAAAGAAGTGGCTGTATTAGTATAAAAATTTACAACCAATATACAGGCCGAGCGCCCATAAAAACACAGTAGAGTACCCAATGTAGAAGGGGATGAGTGCATGGAGCCAATTGCTATTTTAGAAAACTTAGGGATAAAGGTAAAAAGTAACAAGGCCACAACGGTAAAGTAAGAAACAATCTGTAAAAGGATCCTAATATCAAGTGAAGTAGAACTAATTGGGTATTAGGGAATTATCAATGAAACTTTTAAAAACCATTATTGTTTACGGAGTGAGTTAACCGCGTGAGTGGTTTCTACATCTGTGATGGTCAAGTAAAATTTGTTTCGACTCTCGTTTGGTAAGCTCGAGATGTTTTGGCTATTTCGAGGTACGGTTCCGATGGTCCATAGAATATATAGAAATAGTCCATCAAATTGGGGGGCAAAAGCAAATTATTTTGCGAAAGCTTGCCTAAGGTTCTTGGTGAATGAGGTGCTCTTATATCGAAGTTAGATATGTAATACAAGGCATTAGCTATAAAGGCATGCAACTATATGATAATCCTTCCAAAAATTTAAAAATTAGTAAGGTAATTATGGTACAAATGGAAAAAACTACAGTGAGTAGTTGTTGTAATCAATGTTTAAAAAGCAGGTTTTAAAGTTGGATAATTCAACGACTTAAAATAGTGGGTCGAGATACAAGCAAATATAAAACAAGTCCATACAAAACCAGATGCTTTAACCATCAACAAGCATTTTAAAGTTAAGATGAATTCCGCAGGGGTTGAGTTTTGTTTTATGGAAAGTGGTTCTCACGGCAGTACATCAAAAATAGAACCGGAGCCAGTTTTTGAAGGTGCTACTTTTCACGAATCTCTCGCATGGGGCGAATCATTTAGACTACCACCTCTACGTTTCGCAGAATACCAGAGATACTAAAAAATTATTGTTCGATAATTTAAGTAAAAAGGTTTGTTGTTAACCAACATTGACGAATAAAATGGCTTGGTGATGTTGCAAACACGAAAGCCAGGAAAATATCCTATGCTTAAAGTCGACGGCAGATTAATATTAGCACAAATCTTAGAAACTCAGTTAATGTCAGGTTGTAAAAAATTCACGGCGAAGAATTGTGGTCGAAGCTTAAGGAGATTTCATGCATACTATATAATGTTGGCGATTATGCTACTGCAGATTTATTAGGCTAGATAAAGCTAGAGATTTTTGCGATCTCATGAGTGAGCTTGATAATGTCCGCTTGTAAAGATTTCAGTACGTTATTTCCCAAAGAAAAAATGACCGCATTGTTTGATATGCCCATACGCCCGGAAGCGATTTATAAATGTACTTGAAATCACAATTAATACTATTGAACGGACGGCAATGAAACGTCATCACCGTTTGTGGGGTGTGGTGGCGAAGAGATAAGTCTATAGCGCCCGGTTATGGTCATATCGCTTCTGATTATGAGTATACCGTAATTTTACCTCTGATAGATCGCTAGGACAAGAACAACCAAGGCAAACTTCAAGAGATTGAAGCAGGCGTAGAGCCTCAAAATGTTTCGTAAAGTGCTCGTGAATAGAAACCTAGGCTCAGCGATAAAAAACATGCCTGCCAGTTAGCCAAATACAAAACGATATCTATTTAATAGCAGGTAAAGTCAGAAACCTACCAAGAAACTAGATGGCGTTGCGGTAGATTTTGATGAATTTCAAACCGTAAAAGACATGTTAAAAAGTCTGACAAATAGCAACACACCAACTTAAAAATAAGATGTTATATTATTTATTGAATTTTTAGAAAAAACCTACCAAGTACCAGGGGTGCCCGGGACTGTTTCAGTTTCAATCAACCTTCAAGGCTGCCTGGCTGTTTTGTTTGTCTTTTGTTAATTGCAACGGTATATCGGTAAAAAAATTATTCTTAGCAATACAAAAAAAAAACAAAACTAGGATAGAAACTGTTCGAGACCTAGTTTAGAAGGGCAAAAAACAAAAGGCCAGGGTACACCTACCATGGGTGGTATCATCATCAAATCATTGCGACGGCTTATTTCCTGTATGGCTTTTTCGCTCAACTAGCATAATAATTTATGTGATGCTTTAATTGTCACGTACCCTCTGGAATGGGAAATATTGGTTTCCAATTGACGATTATATCAAAATCTTCAAGAAAGATAAAGGTGGCTTTAAAAGGCAAGTTAAAGTTTTAGGTCAAGGTGGTCTTGGCGTGTTAATTGTATGCAACGCTTTATTTTCATCCAGAAAGTTACCATGAAAGACACCATAACAAACTAAACCTCAACTCACTCGGTTTATAATGCTGAAAGGCAGAAATTATCGAGGGAGATTAGTCTACAAAAACGAACCATTCCTTTAGTTTAAAAATAAATGAAGTAGAACTATTACCCAGCTTATTTCTTGGCATGGCGATGGAGGCAGAAAATATGGCATGGTTTAATTTTTATTGCCCATCATTATATTATTGTTTACCAGCAGTATCAAAATGGCGCAAATTTAAACGGATGGGAATTGATCGGTCTGGCAGCGGGAAACGTCACAATCATTGTCTTAAACATTAGGCATTTTTTACTTGGATTTCCGGAAAATATCATTCTCTAATTACTTAGACATCATGTTTATTCCACGAGCGGTGAATTAGTAGTTTTTGTAAGCTTGCATTTCTTGGGCATAGTTGGCTTTTTTATGTACAAATGCTTTCCAGCTCAAATTTTTTATGGGCGAAGACGGGTAAGTTTTAACAATAATGTTGAGGTGTCATTGCCCGTCATAGCCATTATTATTAAGAAAAGAACTTTATTGATCCCTGTATTGTGTGGAATCTTTTTGGCAGAATCAATATCCAGTAATGTGCAAGTGGGGTATTTCAAATACACCAAAAAGAAAGATTTGGAGGAAGGAAGGCGTTATTTTTTAATGGCCCGCTACTTCACCATTATCAGAAAAAAGGATATCACCGAAAGTAAATGTGACCCGCTTTATGGATTTGTGGTATTTTATTTGGCAATTGTGACCATAGTAAACCTTAAAAGTGCGGTAGGTCATGAAAAAGGCTTAGTGATTTTAGGAGGAGGAGAAAGTGGGGTAGGTACTTGCAATTTTAGGAAGCAAAAGGGTAATACAGGTCTTTGTTCTAGAATAAAAGGCAAAATAAAGAGAATACAAAAAAGTTCTTGAACAATTTTGGAATTGATTGGGAAGAAGAGCAACATACTGAATCCAGCATCTTGACTGCAGACCTAGTGATGAACAAGTCCAGGAATACCCTGATAAAGTGGCTATAGGTTGCAACAACTTTAAAAGCAAAGGATCCTGTGATTAAGAGATTTGAATTTGGCCTAAAACTAAGTCCGACGCCGAAAATAAATTATCGGAAATTACGCGGTAGTAAAGGAAAACCAGACGACTATGTGTTAATCCACAATTTTAAAAAAAAAATGAAGGTTGTAACGTTCGGAATGGCAGGGAAATATTCGGGGATAGTTATCAAAAATGGTCGCGGAAAACAAATTTGACTATTACGTACTAGAGTCGAGTAGTTTCAGTTAGATGGTATTGTAAATTTTAGACGCACACATCGCCATTTTAACGAACATGAATCACGAGACATTTAGACGGTATGAGTATTGTGTATGAAAATTATATCGCTTTCAAAATGTTAGAAATTGCCCGAAAACCAAACCGAAGATGAAATTATCTGATTTAGAATGCCAGACACATAGATCTACGCCTGCTTTCAAACACCGCTATTAAATCCAAATCTACTAACCGTCTCTATTCAAAAGAAAGTGGTAGAGCAGGCGCATTTAGTTTTAAACGAGAATATACAGGATTATCTACAAATAACGAAACACTTATAATGAAAACAGACACTTAGCTCTAGAAAGGCATAAACCACAATCTTAAAAATAAGAATGGCAGCCTCACAGCAGCAAAAACTTATTGTATCCGAAAAGAAACCATTCGTCAGAGTGTTGCAGAATTTTCAGGGTGCAAGAACATCGTTTAGAAAGCGTTGCTTAAAATACACATGTGGCCATATCAATGACTCAAAGGCTACCAAATCAGTTTAACGCAACCTATTAAACGCGCCTTGGAAAGCAATGAAATCTTTCCGGACGTTTGGATCGTGGGGTGGGTTGACAAGCAATGAATTACAAGTCATTGCAATCGCCATTTGGTAAGAGAAAAAAGTAAAAGCCATTATTTGCTTGGGAACCGGATAATACTGTAAAATCAAAAAGCTTTTTGGAACGTGGTAGATTTAGTTGTCGAAACTTTTTGCGATGGACGAAGCAGTTAAAGTAGCGTATAAAATTGCTGAACGGGAGATTACGGTTTTTATTATCTCCGCAATGGCGCAAGGTTTTGATTTGGTTTACAAATTATGAAGATCGCGTGCCCAACAATTAAAAGGAAGCCGTAAAAAACTTATAAGAAAAGATGGGAGTTTTCACAGTAAAAATAAAAGGAAGATAAAGCTATTTGGCCATTGGTGGGCGCTCTTAGCTTCATAATTTCATTTTACCAAGTCCTACAGCGCGAGCAGTACCTGTATATGTTGTTGGGAACGGTAACGGTACAACGATACTTTTTGTTTAAACTGCTTTTCTAACTGGCCTTAGCTTTGCCACATTTATGGCGACCATAAATCCGACGCGATTTTTAAAGGATTGTCTTTAATAGGCAAGCCCTTGTTTTTAATTACTATTAGTGTACACCTTGGCACAAGAACACCATTGGTGGCGCCAATGCAAGTAGGTGGAGTTCGCTGCCTTAATAGGTTTTATCACGTTCCAAACGTCAACCTTAGACGCTGTAGTGGTTAAAATGGCCTATGTACGCCGCGTATTGTAATCGAAAAAATAAAGGATAAAACAATACGCTTTCAAGAAGAAGTTATTTTACCCCTTGTGGCTCCCAGTTTTTTTCCGTCATAATATTTAATACTCCTGCCAATTTTCAAACGGCAGCTCTTTATCTTATTTAATGGTGATGTATTTGTTTTTAGGCGGGTACCTATGAATGTATTTATTCGGGGGATTGTAGGTATGGGCGCTTTTGTTTTTGTCTCCATTTATTTTAAATAGCAAAGGCCGCTCCAGATTTATTTCAAATCGAGTTTACTAACTTGGGAAATAACAGAATCGACCAATTTTGTTAAACTCGGTGAAGAGGTGAAGCAGATTATCAAATTGAAAAGGCAAAATAGCGATAGCTACTGGTGTATTCTAGGCAGAGGGAGCAGGAAAAGTGGTTTCCAGAAAAATTTTCTGACCACAAAGTTCTTCCCGATTTTAATTTTTGCCATTATCATTCGGAAGAATATGGTTTAGTAGGCGACTCCTATTTGGTCTTTTTTTTAAGCCTTTTATACTCTTTAGAATTGTCGTCGTTGCCAACGCCGAAATGCTACAGTTTTTTGGTAAGTTATTAAGTGTAAGCGTAGGTTTGCCCATTGTTTGTCCAAGCCTTTAATTGAATATGGCAGTGGCCGTAGAGTATTTCCCTGTCACGGCCAAAACCTGCCTTTAATCAGTAGCGGTGGTACGTCTACGTGGATTGAACCCTGTTTAGCAATTGGTTATTTAAGGCGATGTATAAAGAGTGCAAGTACGGAACCGAGTTCCGTGATGATCATGAAAATATACCCTTAGAAGTTTTTAAGTGGAAATTATAGATTCCTACCTTTCCTGGTGCGGTACGGCGGGCATATTTACCAGCGGCAATTGGCTATTGCAAATGATTAAAAATTGAGGTAACCCTGAATGCTGGAATTTTTGTTTTGTTGCGCAAAGGATTCGAATGGAAAGGAAAAAGTACCTCATGCAGGGTAAAGATGAGGCTTGTGATAACCGGATTCAAAGAAAACTAACACTTAAAACTTCCTATTTCCCATTACATTAATAAGTAGTTTTGATAAAGCAAATGCCATAGGTAAAATTTAAAACCAGAATTGTTGTAATTGGGAACAGGTGGGGTTTTTGCGAGTGCCCTCTTTTTAAAAAGGCTTCAGCTTTGGAATGTTCCTTGCGTCATTGCAAGAGCAAAATTCGTATGCTGGAGTCCACCCAATAAATTATTCAGCAAAAAAAGGGCGAAAAAAGATATGTGTGGCCTATGATGGAATGAGCAATTTTTTCCAAAAGAAAAAATTGTAAAAACAGGAAAATCCTGTACGTGGTGATCTCGTGGAACAATGAAAGCGAATCGAACAGAACGCATTATCAATTTTTTTTTTTTGAGTTAACGCAGCCAAGCCAATACTAGTCGTTTTAGGAGGCAGTTTAGGTTGCAAGACGTATCAAGTCAAATTGATCGAAAAAGAACTTGCTTATTTGAAATTTAGGAATACAGGTTATTTGGCAATGTGGAAAATTATAACTATCAAGAGTATAAAAAGTACGAGTCCAACAACGGTAAAAAGTTACGTATTTTTAAACCGAATGGATTTTACGTATGCCGCAGCGATATGGTTATTTTCAAAGAGCTGGGGCCTTGGTTCTGTTTCGGAATTAATGCATTGTGGGTAAACCGGTTATTTATATTCCGTCTCTCTAATGTGGCAGAAGACTCCGAAACTAAAATGCAAAGCATTTGTTGAAAACAAGGCCGGCCCGTTTTTTATAAAAAAGAAAGTGATTAGACATGAATTGAGATGCTAATTTACAGCTTTATTACTCGATAAGAACAACCAACAATAGCTGAAATTGTAAAAATTCCGCCATGCCCAAGGCAACTGAAGCAATTTTGATGAGATAGAGAATTGTTGTCTATATAGTCGATGCATCCGTTCTGGTGATGTAATTATTTTGGTAAAGAGTTAAAGAAAAGAAGCGTAAAGAGGAAGAGAGTAGAGAAAAGAGAGAAGAGAGAAGAGAGTAAGACAGGAGAGAAGTAAAGAGTAAGAAAAAGAGAAACAAAGAACAAAAAACAAAGCAAACAGCTAGAGCTATAGCCTAAAGCCAATAAATAAAATGAATATGACCAAATACAGAGCGTATATTTTTGGATAGGAAGGCATTGGAATGTCGCCTTACTATGGTATTTCAAATGTTTTAGTAAAAAAATGTAGGTGATAGATAACCGGCATCCCTTTAACTTTGAATTAGAAACGACAGGAATTGGAGATTCCATTATAACCTGAATGCGCTGTGCTGAAATTGACGCTAATATTCTTGAGATAAAGCTTCTGTTGTTTAGTGGTGTATACACCAAGCAGTAACCCAATGATGCATACGGTAGCTCACTATTTTAAGAATAATGGTTTTCCAAATAAAAAAAGGGTGCTGTTTTAGATTGGAACTAAAGAAACTTTTTGTTTTGTCCGTAGCAGGAACGCACGGTAAAAGCAACAACATCAAAGTATTTTAGCGCATTTTGCCTAAAAGAGGCACCACTTGCCTCTACGCTTTTTTAGGTGAATTCAGATTGATTTTAAAAGTAATTTTTTACCAAGGTTCTGATATAATTCTGTTGTAAGAAGCCGATGAATTTGATCGTTCATTTTTACCAGCTTTTAAACCAGATATAGCTTGTGTCACTTCAAATGGAGCGCAGATCTTTAGAGACATTTACGGTAACGGGCGAAGCGCTTCATGAATCTTTTAGAGGAATTTGTATCTAAATAAAGAAATGGAAAATTATTAGTTGTAATGTTTGCCATTAGAGGGGAATCACCTATGGTAAGAGATTGATTCGGATTACTGGCGCAAAACATGTGAGCATACAAAACGGAGTTTTATGTTTTTGATGACAAACACCAACAGTGCGTTATAAGGGGCCAAATTTTGGAAAACCAGGGCAGGCATAACTTATTAAATGCTTGGTTAGCACTGCCCATGGCATTAGAGGCGAATGTGAAGCCTGAAATACGTTTAATTCCCTACCTGCCTTCGAAAGGTTTTCAAGGGTACAACGAAAGATTTTCATACCGAAATAAAAATGATGATTTTTGTCTTTATTGAATGAATTATGCGCATGCATCCAACAGAAATAAATGCGGTATTCCATGCCGTATCAGAAATGCATGCCAATAAAAAAAGTATTGGTCGTGTTTCAGCCTCATTTGTTTTCAAGAACAAAAGAATTTTGCCGATGATTTTGCCACCGAGCTTATCAACACATTTGAAACAGTTTTTTTTTTAATTAGATATATATCCTGCAAGAAAAAAACCAACTGCAAGGCATTACTCGGAGTGGTTTATAGAAAAAAATAGAAAATCCAAATAAAAAAAGTTATTCAAAAAGAAAATTTAGCGCTGAAAAATAAAAAAAATGCACCAGAAAAGTATTGGTGTTATGGTGCTGGCGAAATTGGATTAAGAAGTTTTGAAAATTGAAAAAGCGTAATAAAACGTATGAAAATAAACTGAAACATCAGCCAAAGTGTCTTGTTAATGTCTGTATATACGGTGTTTATGCATTTTCTAAATCAAAGTGCTGAGTAAAGTGATTAACAGATCTAGATGTTCCATTTGGCCCGATGGTGACAATTTTAATATAACAACGGGCAGAATGGATTAATAAATGTAACAAGAAATTTCCAAGGGTTTGCAAAATGTGCCTAAAGAAAAATTGTTTTGACTCTATTGAAAAAGCCATTCAGGCTAATAAAAATGGTTAAAAATGTCAAGTTTATATGACTATAACGGAACCTTGACGACAAAAATTCGCTCCCAAGGATAACCCTATGGTCGTGTAGCCAGGCATACAATATTTTATCTTGATGAGAAGAAACGATGCCACTTTCCCCAAATCATTCCGCAAGGGTTCCGATTATCACAGGAACATTACCGTAAAAGAGTTTAGAGGATTGTTTGCATATTTTAAACCATAATCAATGGTGGATGACTTTTGCATAAAAAAGTTATTGGTATTCGGGCTTTAAAATAATAAACCAGTATCAGTTAAAAATTAGAACGGATAATTTTTGTTGTGAACTTGGAAAATAGCGGGAAGCATTAGATCAAAAAAATATTAAAAAAGTTTAAGGCTTTTTTACCGTAAAAGGAACAAAAGATAAAAATGTTAGGCCACCTAAGTCTAGTAAGTTAGAATAAATAATCAGGTTGTGTGCAAACTAAAATTTAAGATATGGAAGCAAGGTAAATATCAGTTTGGTTTAGATATCGGGACAACAAAAAAATTGTGCTATATCGCAAGGAAAATGAGATCGGTAAAATAGAGATTTTAGGTATCGGGATGGTCTTAAGAGTTTGGGGACACAGGGGCGTAGTTAATAATATCACACAAACCATACAATTATACAACAAGGGTCGAAGAGCAGAAACAATCTGGTTTAAAAATAAGCTCTGTTGTAGTTGTAAATTGCAGGACAACACATCAGAAGTCTTCAACACACGCGAGTTATATTACCCGACCCAATTCTAAGAAGTGATTAATGAAGATTGAATGTTTATAAACTTTGCAACAAGTTTACAAATTAATCATTGCTTCCTGTGAAAAATAATTCATGTATGCTCAAGAATATAAAGTAGAGCGTGCAAGCAGAAAATTAAAGAACCCGATGGCATGTATGGAGGCCGGCCTTAGAGGCTAAATTTCCAATGTATTGAGTCAAGTATCTCGATAAAGAATGTAGGTCGTGTTATTAAAAGTGCAGGATTAGAGTAGGGAGCATCCACCTTGAGCCTTAGCGAAATCTGCTAAATGCTGTTTTAAGTCAAGAAGAAAAAGAAGCGGGAGTTGCTGGAATTGGATATTGGATGGGGAACAAAGATTTGGCTATTTTTCAAAGACGGAAATCATTTAGGCATACAGCGGAATTCCCTTTGAGTAAAATGTCATTATCCCGAAGAATATTCGAGAGGGTTGTCGATCTACCTAGAGAAACAGGCCAGAGTTTGGCTAAAAATAAAATTGGATTCTGCTTGGCCAGGTGAAAATAAAGAAAAATGAAATTGTTTCTTTCCAAGGTTTACGAAGGAAGAAACCTAAGAAAATACCCTAAAAATCTGTCCTAAAAATAATTCACTGCCAGAGTTGTAGAGATTGTAGATGCAGGTATAGTGTTGAGATTAAACATTAACGGTCATGACGATCAAGTAAAAAAGAAACTTATTGCCGGTATTGTTTTAACAGGTGGAGGTAGCCAAGTTAAACACTTAAAGCAATTGGTAAGAATACATCACGGAACGGATACACGTATCGGTATCCAAAGTGAGCATTTTAGCGGAGATCAGACGGGAAATCGCAAGTCCGTGTAGTCGCACAGCTGTTGGTTGCTTATGCATCTTAAAAAATAAAACCTAAAAAAGAGGCCGTGGAACTTGAAGACCCAAGAGCAATTTCTGGCACAGACCAAGCGGTAAAGTGAAATAGTAAAATGGAATAGCGTGAAGACTTCTGCTCCAAAAACGGCAACAGAAAGGAGCGGTAAAAATCGAATATTGTGGACAAGTGGTCTGATAATTGAAAGAGTTTCTAGACAACGCAGAAATTATCTAATCAAAAGAAGCAATCAACAGTTATAGTACCACCAGTACATAACCATGAGTGTATGAGGCTATATCTAATCGGATTCTTCATTGCACTGGCTCATTTCGCTTGATCACACGTGAGATTGGTAAGATCTACGACTCTTACCACTCGCCACAGATTTAACCTAATAAAAATCCCGTTCAAATCAGAGTAAGAATAACCAGCTAATCCGGTGTTGGTGGTGGAGTAGTAATGCAGCAATCACATGTACACGCAGGGATTAATGGCGTTGTATTTAATTATTTGTAATACGGATTCGCAGACGCACTTGATAACAGTAAACGCGTTTCTCTAATTGAATCAAAAGTCAACTCGGGAGTTTTCACATTAACCGAAGGTTTGAGAACTATAGAGTAATTACTCACAGAAAAAGTGGAGATGAAAGCAGCACCGCCACTATAGAAGAGCCATGGAGGTTAAAAAATAAAAAATATCATTGATTAGGAAATACACAACCCGACAACCATAAAGTTGTTTCCGAGGAAGATTGTTTTATAATAATAAAAACCTGTCTTACACGGGAGATGTTGAGGGCGTGTGGTAACGTTGGAAACTTCCGGAGTGCGGCAACCAATGGGAGTTGCTGTACAAAAACAATGACCTAAGGAACTTGGAGTTTACAGTCCTCCAACGGTCGTTGGTTTATTTTTGGTCCGTATACCAACTAGCCTTTCTTTAACACCTCTTTATATTGAAGGTCAAAATTGAGCATAAACACCCCCTAAATAGCACGTCGCTCAAGCCTGTCCTTAAATTCCTCTATTAACAACCTCGAAAAACAAACGCTAAGAAATGTAGATTGCTTAATTCATTATTAACACCAGTTGCCAATATGAGCTTTGTCGAGAATGTTTATCTGGAAATCTGTAAGCGTGTTTTGACTGTAAAAGCATTTTTGTCTTTTCTTACTCACACAGGCGTAACGGTGGCAGCCACTCCTTGCATGAAGTTTGTAGAGAACAATTCTCATACTTCATGCGCTAGCAGTGCAATCGTTCATGAGTAATGTAAAGTTTATTCTTCGTTCCCAGCACCATTACTACTTCCCTTCAATCATTCCTCATTCAACCATGAGGCATGAGATTTTATCGCTTACCCAGCTGGAAATCTTTACGCTGCTATACCTTTGCGGATTTTCGCACTCCGTGAGGTAGCGGTACGTGGCTATTAATGGTTCTGCCCACAACGACAATCAGGAATATATCACAACACAGTGAGTCTATACCGAAGCTATTACTACAAAGCAGGCAAATTCAAGATCTCCAACTTTAACACGAATTGAAATTAACAAACATTGCAGGGCTGCATCACCTGTTGGTTTCAAAACAAGCTAAAAAATGTCTTGGTAATTAAGTCTGCCTTTCTGTCTATCGTAAATGAAACTTACTATTGATGAAATTGGAGAAAATAAACGGATCATTATTCAAGTGAAGCAGGTCATGGGCCAACATTTATTATGGGTGGTTTGGTGATGGAGATAGAAACACAAACCTTGATATGGTCTCAATCGCTCGTCGGTTTAACGTTTCTCTGTCTGCCGTACTCACTTTTTCCCACCTTCTTTGATTCAATACCCCCACTTCAACCTGTGCATTTCTTTCCCGTCTACGGTGACCTTTAAACATAAGACTCTACAACTAGGACATCGACCTGACTTAAATACAGAGCCAAAAAACATCTCACTTTCAACAAACCTGTCTCTATGGTCTTGATGAACATAATAAGCATGACAACCTCATTTACTAGGCGTCGAATAATGTAGGGATTTAAAATGGGAGGAACGTAGGTAATATAACACACACTCACCAATGCAGCCACTCCGCCATTGTCGTGCCTTGCTCCTATTAACGAGAAGTAGTCAAGTTTCTTTCGATAGAAGAAGCCTAAGAAGTGACACGTTTTGGAAGGTGAGCATATCAGGACAACACTGGTATTCATAAAATTTATTATTTGCCATATATTCTCAAATTAGTCAAAAATTCATTATAAATAAATAATCTTCGTCTAC
>Ga0163217_1090843_pt1 | contig 20734 bp, 15 predicted proteins | sample SynspAceP_FD_185933 | JGI IMG/M metagenome (GOLD analysis project Ga0163217, IMG submission 185933) | Saline lake microbial communities from Ace Lake in Antarctica - Synechococcus sp. Ace-P (PacBio error correction) | ecosystem: Environmental > Aquatic > Non-marine Saline and Alkaline > Saline ...
CCACCCAACAAAAAAGGAAAGAAAAAAAAAGGAATTTTAAAGGGTTAATTGAAAAAAAACATCAAAGGAAAATTTTATAAGGCCTAAATGGAAATTTTGGAAGCCTTTTTAAAAACTTTTTCTTCAATTGAAAATCCCTTCAATTAAACTAGGCCTTAAAGAATCAAACCAACAACACTCTTCACTCTAATACCGAAACTACCGGAACCACGCCAGTAATCAAGCATTACTTTGATGCCAATGCGGGTGAGATGGTGAACTACGTGAGGATTTTTTTTTAACAAACCCCTTCCTGTCAATTTCACCCCGTCCCGCCTGATGATTTTTTTGATACAGTATGGCGAGCCCTATTTGTGAAATATTAAGTCCCTGATGGATCCATGGTAGATGTTTTATTTTCTATCATCTTTTAAATGGAATTCAATATTTCCAAGTTAATTCTGAAAGCTATAAAATCCATCTAATAACCCATTCGTTTTGAGCCTGAAAATATTAGATTCAAGAAAGTGAAAATTTCCAAACTCTCTGCTACTTCAGCTTTCTGCATTTTCAACCATAAGCCCACCAAAATTAAAAAAATCTTCCAGACTTCTTAAACCTAAAAAATCTGGAAGGTATCGCATCTTTAATTGTGCTGAGGAATCCGAAGTTAATAAAGCAATCAATTCCTTTGGAGTCATGGAGCACTGCAGATATTTTTTCTTCCTTAGATAAAATATCTTGTAGCTGAACTCCAATTCAAAAATCCATGCCGTTTGATAAATATTGGATCCATGTTCAAAATTTGTAATGAAAGTGAATCAATTTTTTTCGAGCTCCAGCAAGAGTGTTCCGTAGGTATGGGAATACTTCATGGCCTTTTTTTAGAAGTAGAAGAATTGTTGTTCATATGTCTTCCAATTTTTTGAGGTAATGACTTTGTAGAATACGAAGTAACCATATCTTAAAAACTAGGGTGGAGTTTTGATTAAATCTCCGATTAATAAACGAGTTTTGCTAACGGTAAATCAGTGATTTTGTTGAAAAACATAAACGGGATTTCATTCCTGATCGCTGTCTAAAATGGTATTACCAATTGATTAAAAATCCCGAAATATCCCGACCTTTCCGAAATTGCTTCAACCCGTATTTTACGCCTTTTTGAAACCTACATTCCATAAATCCATTAAGTAAAATAGAGGTTTGTCTCCCGACTCTTTTAATCAAATAAAACCTGATTATCCGCAGGATACCAGTACCTTTTTTCTTTGCTTTATTGTCAGGCCAGATGGCGTCCCCTAGCATATCGGGAAGAAGTACCGGAATTGGCTAGTGTTACCATAATATTAGCTGCTTTTTGCCCTCTTACCGTGCAAGTGCGGACAAACATATGTAGGAAGAGAATCGCAACAAAGCTTCAAAGGAGTTCACTAGAAATTTTTTAAAAGATATTATTGGTATCATCACGTTTTATTATCAATTTAAGTTTTGCTTTAAAATAAGTTGAGCAGGTATAATGAATCATACACCACAAATATGATTTATTGCACTATGGTTGAGCAAGGTAAAAACTCATCTTTCTTCAGGAAAGAGGAAACAACATCCCGAGGCTTAGGTACCTCAATTCTTTTCGTAAAATGCCTCTAATCCTACTAAATTTACATGCGTTTTACTGGATTGCTGTAAGACCATTTAAATGGGCAAGGAGTTTTTTTTCGTACTTATTGTGGATAGTTTATTATAAGCTAGGCAAAAAGGACCGCAACTACGATTAAAATAGTACTAATCAAGACCGCTTACCACTCCAAAAAGACATACGTATTAAAAATAGTTTGAAATTATAAAACCAGGTTTCGGATTATTTATGGAATTGATTGGTATACATAAAGAAAGAAAAATCAAGAGAAGTAACTATCGTCTACTAAAATCAATATGGGTGAAAAACGATCAAAAAAGAGATTGTTAATAACTTTCAAAAGAACAGGGAGATTTCCTTCGAAGAAATGAAATCCCAAGTAGAACAATTAAGAGCGTATTACGATGCCATGAAACAAAAAACAGAGGTACTAAAAGTAACCGGCAAATTCAATTTTTTTCTTGGCTTACAATTTCTCGATTACAGAGGATATTTCTCCTGTATTATTGGAAATTTTTTATTTCCTGTTGCTGGAAAAGGAATATCAAATAGAAAAGTATAATTGAATGCTAAAATATCATTATGTAAATTTGAGATCTCCTTTTTAATTTTCAAACCAATTCGAAGAAAGTTCTAACGGCGATAAATCATTAATAAATTTCGAACATATTATCAAGCGTAAATAATCTCCGTATTGCTTAATTAATATATGTTGGGTGAAAGATTTTGGTAGGTAGTAAATGAGAAGTACACCTCATAAACTTAGAAAATAAAAATGAAAAAGGCGTGTAAGCTGCTGAGATTGGGGCTTTTCAAATAAAGTCTGAATCTGAGGATAAATCTATGAAGTATTGAAATCAAAAATCAAATAAATCACTTCCCAGAATGGATGAAAAAACTCAGTAGTGCGATGTAGAAGTAAACTATTTTTCGGTTGTTTCTTCATCGAGTATGCTCGAAAAAAATTATTAAAAGAGTAGTTTCTAGTACTTTATTTTTTTTTAGTCATTGAGACGTTTGTCTAATGGTTTGAACACGTTGAAGTTTAGAAATCTAAAAAACGGTAAACTATCTCTCCGACCCAAATTTACCACACCAAGGGAAGAAGGTCCTGTATTAGTGGTTTTCCTCTTGCTATATTTAAAAGGATCAATAATCAATGGCCATCCCGATAATCATCTCAGAAAATTTCCAAGAATATGTCTATTTAGGTATTTTCAAATCAAATTAAACTTAGAAAGAGTTTTGGCCAACCTGAGCTTAAATGGGATTAAACTATTGATGCAGGCTCAGCGTTTTTAAATTTATGAAAAATCCCTACACAACGATATTTTTTAGTCAACTCGCGTTAACTTTTAGTCTTTTCTTTCCTTCTGAAGTAATTTTGCCGCAAAATATCCCACAGCTTCAGGATTTCAACCAAAACCCGTATCGATTACAATACAAAAAGGAAATGGTGGATTCTTGGGAGTTGGCGCTGTTGGAACATATGGTTTGGGGTGGGCATAGGGGCAAGTCAGACCACTGGAGAAACCAAAGCTTTTCATCAAATGAATCTTTATTGGAATTCCTGTAAATTTGTGATTAGCTGGATTCGGCTATTGGCAAGCAACCAAAGGACCCCCGGAACCTGATTTTTGGGTCACGATGGAAGGCACAGCATGGAATTGAAAAATGTTTCTTTTATTCCAATGGAGCTTTGGATAGCTTACATAGCAGGAGGACCTCTACATGAAAAAGAAAAGAGGATTCCGAAATGGTACGAAACGTTTTTAATCGTTTTGGTAAAAATCAAGTAATTCCTCAAGGTGCTTTTTTAATGGCTTTGATGGGGTGATGTATGTTTTCATCAAGCCCATGGCCAAAGAAATTCACCGGAATTTAGTGCAAGCAGTACAGCCTTCGGGCAACGGGCTTTTCGCTTAGGATACCTTTGTAGTCTTTTTATAATTCCAAATCACCACTTTGTGCACCTGCCCGTTGTCTAATTGAGCCTTTAGAATTTAAAAATGGACAATATTCATGATGAATCCCCGATAAAATTCGCGGGCCAATATTAAGAATATTAAACAATAACATCGTAGGTAAATCATGCTTCTGACTTGGTGTTGTTTGTACAGCACTTTCGCTCGCACAATTATTAGGATTAATTTCATACTATTTCTATTCAAATCTTCTTTCATGTTTTTCGCTATCCCACGCTGTCATCCAAGGAGAATTTTTCCGCGTGAGTTTTCGCCAGAGAAGAAGCCGCTCTTGTTGCTCGATTTGAAGCTTGACTACTGAGATGTATTTCTTTTTCATCGTTTTTGTATTTAGCAGAGATCTTCAAAGCGGAAATTCATCATAACTCTCGCAAAACTTTGTTCCCAACTCGAAGCACCAGTAATACGCAGGAAGCCACAAAGTTTTTTTAAGCGCATCTGACTCCATCCGTAAATGGAAGTATCCAAGTGTTCACGGTAGATATTTGGTTACGTGCCCCCATTTCCATCAGTTTGTAGGCGTCCGTACGGTTTTTTGTTGGATCATTGGATTTTCCAGATTTGAAAATTTTCCGCTTGCAGAGTTCGACAAGTTTCCGGTTGTCCTCTGGGTCATGAATCGCAGAGAATAACGAATGTTGGCACTTCAGCTCCTGCGATTGGAAGTAGGTCCAGTCGTAGTGGCATCTCCATAATACACTTTGAATCCCATTTTCTTAGGAAGTCTCCCGATCTGGATCAAAAATCCAAGAACTGTAAGCCTCAACTCCATTTGCTCGAAGAAATCTCCTAGGGTAGATCCAAATGTGAGAATCCCACCAAGATCACTTTATGCTTCGCTGTCGATTCGTCCCATCTCCCGGTCGCTCCCACCATCGATTCGGGTTGAGTTGAGGCATAGGAAATTTATCCATCAAAACATCAAAATAGGTGTGATGGTCATACTCAGCGCAAGTTGATTGCCATTAGGTAGTCCGAATTGCCCTGATCCAAAATTCCGAGTTGAGCGCCAAATGCATAAGGACCAAAAGAAAATTCACCGACTTGCGATAAACCCAACCGCAAAAGTGAGATTTTTCCGCGATACTCCACAGTTTTTTGAATTTGCCTATGGCAAGAATAATCCTGCTTTTAAATGTGATGATCAAAATGGGTTGCACCGAACAATAATAGACGTATTTGTTTCCAAAAATCAGTGTTTGAAAATTGGATCGAGCACCCAACCGCCATAAAAAAATAGTCCAAGTAAAAGCCTTTGAAAAGGATCCAAAGTCCGGGATTCCAAAATGACATTTTGTATAAGGACTGTTTGCAAGGATTAACGCCCGCACAAGAAAGTCCCCAATGCAGGGCTCAAGCCTAACCACTCCACTTAAGAACAGCGATTCCAACCCACAACAATAAAGGCAGAGGGCAGTGAATAATTCGCGAGTCTGGTTATTTGAAACCCAGTTTAACAGTAGACCCGAATTCCAAATCTCTCCCAATAATACTACCACGCCAATTTTGCTCAAAAATAAAGAGCGTCTGAAGCAGCCGATAGCTTTCCGATCCCAACCATTTTGATCCCTACTTCGGCGCCTATTGGAACTGAACCAGCCCATCTACCAAAGTGGAAGAATGGCCAAAATCGGAATGACAGCAATGTCAACTGCATCAATAGCAACTCCAAAGGAAAAGTTTGCCCACCTGACTTTCCATCTGGTTTTTTTTTCCTTGAGTGATTGGGTACAATCCGCCGTAGAAGAAAGTGCCAAATAGAAAGTCCAACAGCGCGGACACTTGCCAAGAAAACCCCAAACTAATTCCTATCCACTAACAGGCACTCCAGAGTGACCAAGACCCTGAGTATGCCCAACTTTGCAGAAATAAGTTCCTTTCATTCGCACAGAGGTTTTTAGGCTCTAGCTCTAAACCGATTTAGAATAACATCAATCACCACCTCCAAATTCGGCTTTGGTGCATGATATCTCGCCTTCTTCTAGTAAATCCAATAAGTAAGGTCCTATCACGATTCCCAGCATCCACGGTATCCTAAACTGACCCATCCCGAGTCGCTTGGCGATTGGAACACAGACTATCGCAGCAAAAATAAATATGATGGCTTGTGGTAGAATCCTTCCATATTTAGTCGTTTTGAAGTAAAAGTGCTTGTAAAGACGCTTCATCCAACGGACTGCAATCTCGAAGGCTGGATCACTAATTCTCGGTAATTTAATCCGCACATGGATTTTAACCTTTTCGCAGCACTGATCTGATGAAGTTCCTCCAACGTGGAAAACCGGCAAGTAATTCATATGACAAAGCTTTGCAGTTTGCTCAAAAGGCTGTAAAAAGCTCCCCGGAGGTGAATCGGTTTTTTACCGTCTGGACCATAAAGTTTCCTGCGGTACCTCCAGAAGTGATCGCATGAGGATGTACTTATTCTTCAAATAAAGCCCCTCCAGGACCAATAGGCCCCAGCCAAATTCAAGAACTATAATCAATCCATTGTTTCATCAAATGGAGGGCAGGAGTAACCAAATAGAAAAGGATGCTGCCAGATGAATCACGTCAGCCTTCGAAGTGCCTCTTGCTCAGCTGATAGAAATACTTAAACTCTGGATAATAACATATAGATCCCGACTTCTCTATATTTCGAGATTGAGATAGCATCAACTAATGTTTGTTTGCTTCAGAGTGTTCAAAACTTGGGTGTGCAAATAGCCCCAAAACTTTGCGCATATGTAATTTTGAAAAATAAAGCTCTTTTCAATCAGTCCCTTCTAAAGCCTTGAGTTTTTCAGTTAGGAGAATTGATCATTTTTTTACCGAAAAAAAAAAAAAAAAAAACCAAAAGTACTTCTCTCTAGCCTCCCAAAGAAAGGGAGAATGGAAAGCAATTAAGTAAGTTAAATTTAAGGTTTTATTCATTGTTGAATAATAACCTAAATGCGCCGCTTGGGCAAATTTTTTAATTGGCTTTACAATTTCGTCCGTGGTGCCTCCTTGCTATTAATCCATGCTTTGCTTAATATCAAAAACTCCAGGAAGCCCGCCTACCACATTTCGCTGAATTGGATGCATTTGCCTTGTTCCAAAAAGTGGATGCGTGACTTCTCCATTTTGAAGTATTCCTTAATTGACTTATCCTCGCTCATGAGACGTTTGGTTTAAAAGGTGAAAAAATTTGTACAGAATGAAAGCATACTAAGCTAAAAAGCAAAAAAGTGCCAAAAATTTTGATCAACTTTTAAAGTAAAAGACCCTAAAAATAATTATGTTTCAAATTAGGAAAGCCTAAGGTGGAGTTGAGGCAGGTCATTACCATTTATTAAGCCATGACCCGTTCCTCCTAGTTGGCTTGTAAAGAGTTTTCTCCATCGTAAAGATTTCGATAGTTCTACGCGAGTGTTTTGGATCCTTGAAAGTTGCAGTTGGATGCTTAAGATATTCGAGGATCGTTCGCTTTTCTGAGCCTACGAAACGACAATTCTATTTTTTCTTGGATGCTTGACTTTTTGCAACTTCATTTCAAATCAAAAACTGCCTTGTTGAGGAAAAATCACCATACCTGAAATAGATCAAATTTGTGTTCAGGCGTTTGTCTAAGCCAAGGGTATAAGTGTTTCCTCCATCTGTCCACTAATTGTTGGGTTGACTCCATGATTCTTTGTTCAACTGACGTTAAAGTGAATGTGCATTTGGCTTTTTCAAGCACGTTTGCTTTCAAAGAATATAGAGCAAATGGGGACAATGAAGCCCGTTAATAAGTTAAAAGTGGACAACGTATAGTTGTCCAATGTCAATAGTTTGCATAGTGTAGGTTTTTTTTAGGAATTGATTTTTTTTTATAGCTGAAGGCTCAGCGCTGAAATCACAACCTACCAAGGATAGAAAAAATGGAGAAAAAGGGATTTTACATCAAAAAGGATACTAGTTCTTTTGAAGATACTCTTGCAGTGAGAAGGTTTCGGTTATTAGAGTTCTCGAGAATGGGTTTCCCAATCGGTTAATTCCAGCTTTCCGAAAAGCTGCCAATCAATCTTAAAACTTGGAATCCTCAACGGATAGATTTGTAACTTGAGATTTTCAATTTCAAAATCCTGCGAAAAATCAAAATTTGCATGGATAGAAACTTGTTGGATCTACCGCCTGAGACACTTGATCAAAAGAAAAAAACTGCTACCTAATCCAATGATCCAACTAGGGAAATCATACCTATTGAGGAGCATTGTGTTCCATTTTTATTTTTTATTTCGCTAGATTTCCAAGAAGAAAAAATAACAAAACCTACAAGCCTGCGATACTATTTTTTGAGAGCTCGAATTTTCCCAGATCAGAATGCCCTCCGAAAAGGATTGAACCCTTATCCAAGGTTTGTGCTAAGGGAATAGAAGAGCTGTGAATCGCTAATTCCCCATCATTTACAAATAACTCAATAGAAGATGCATCGGAAAATCCCGGACTTTCTCTGCTTTCAGCTCATAGGAAGCACTAAAAGAGCCGAAAAATCTGGATGAAAATTACTGTATCTGGCTCTGGATCGATCTACAGCGCCTAAGCCATCATTCCTTTGAAATAAGCAAATTGTTCACACCGAAAATCATTACTTAACTGGGAATTACAAAGTTCTCTGATACATGCGGCTATTAATTTCTGAACTTTGAGATGGAAGGGCACTTTCAGTAACCAGATATTGAATAGGAATTTTGAATTCCTTAAGTTTCCATTTCGGTTACAGGCTTGTTTTTTAAAAGTAAAGTCCCACTAACCTCGAATAAATAAGTACTCTAGGATTAGTCCGTTGCTGGACTCTCAAGTATCGGTAGGCTACGTCCTTGAGCATAAAGCCAATTACCTCATCAACCACTTAATACGGTTTCGATCTGGTCTTTTGGCAGGTACTCCAACTTACGCGGCATAATTATCCGGGCCGTAATCCATCAGCGGATCATTTGATCAATCGGCAGTGAAAACGCCATCCTTAACTCACCCGATATAATATTGCGTGAGCAAAGATCCTTATTTGTGGGCCTCCTGGATAAGTGACCCAAGAGAAACCCATTTCTGGGATCATCGCGGGACCTCGAAAAGGAAGCAAAATCTTGGACCATTCCCAGACTCCTCCCATGACACCGCATCCTAATCCAAACTCACTTTCAAAGTCCAATCGATCAAATTAGGGGAAGGAATAAAACTGGAATTCGATCAAGGACTGCTAAGGTCATCATCCACTTGCCGATTCCAATCCGAATTGGTGACTTGACTTACTTTTGGATCTCGAAAAATCTTTAATTTCCCTTGATTTGGATACTGGATTGCCAAAGCGTATTTGGTCCAAATTCCGCCCCTTGTCCAGAGAATAGGCAATTGCTTTGACTTTGAATATATTCAAGCTACCGCTCTGCTCAGCGACCATGTCATGATAGGTGAAATAGTGCGACATAGGGAGGATTAGGCAATCGTCCCTAACCTGAGCTGTTTTCTGAATCGAGACTGCACTTCCTGAAAGAAGATATAGCCAAGAGAATCAGGAGCTAAAGCGATTGGGAAGATCTTCCCAGTTGATCAAATCCTTTGAAATCGCATGTTCCCCAATGCATTAGGTCCCCAGACTGTAAGATCGGATAAAACTGAATTAAAAGATGATATTCTCCGTCCAAATAAATCAGACCATTGGGATCATTCATCCAGCCAGTTGTGGAGTGAAAGTGATATTCAGCGTCGGTTACTTTTCCGCTGATGAATCCTGAAAAACTATGGGTTCATTTTTTAGTAGCAGCTTGAAACAGGGGCTAGAAAAAAAGTAAAACTAATTTAGTGGGGCCTTTATAAACTTCATTTCAAAGTAATTTTAATGCCAATATACTGCTTGAATCCTCAAAAAAGAGATTTAGAAATGAATCTTGACTATCATTCATTTTTATTCTTTGCTAGGAATTGTAGTTTTACAGCGATTAATAATCATTTAATTTTTATGAAAGGAAATTATCTAGCCGGAGGATCCGGTACAAGACTTTATCCATTAACGCTCGCTGTCCAGCAAGCAATTATGCCGGTTATGATAAGCCGATGATCTATTAATCCCCTATCAGTTTTGATGATGGCGGGGAATCAGAGAGATCTTAATCATTACTACACCGGAAGATTCGAAAGCTTTTCACGACTTTTGGGAGATGGTTCTCAAGTGGGATGTAGATTTGAATATGCAGTTCAGCCAAGTCCGGATGGTCTTGCTCAGCCTTATTATTGGAGCGACTTAATTGGCCAAAGAACAAAGTAAGCCCTAGTCTTGGGAGATAAATCTTTTACGGTTCGGGTTTCACAAACACTTCAAGGGAAAATACCAAATCCTGAGGGCGGGGTTTGGTTTTCGCTACCATCGTGAACCGATCCAGAGCGATAGTGGAGTGGTGGCTTTCGATGCAAATCAAAAAGCAATCATATTGAAGAAAAACCCGAAGAATCCGAAATTCAAATTATGCGGTACCAGGATTGTATTCTTTATGATAATAAGCGGTGGTGGAAATCGCTAAAAAATATCAAGCCAAGCCCAAAGAGGAGAATTGGAAATCACGGATATCAATAATAGAATACTTGAAACAAGGAAAGTTGCAAGTAAGCATTCTGATCGTGGCAACTGCCTGGTCTGGATACTGGTACCCACCCAATTCTTTGCAAGCAGCACATTTTGTCGAAGTAATCGACGCCAGCGCCAAAGGCTTTGAAATCCGGAATGCATTTGAAGAGATCGCTTACCGGAAAATGTTTATCGGCAAAGAGCAATTTGCTTCGAAGCTGCCGAACAAGCTCGGGAAAAGTGGCTACGGGGCCTACCTTCGCAGTTGCTTTAAAATAAAAATGGGCTAAATATCAAGAGTTAGCCCATTTTTTTGTTAAAACTTATTAATTGAATTTTCACAAACCTTGGATCTACGGTCTCATTGATAAAATAAACTTTTTTCCGCCAAAGTCCTTTTCCTTCAGTATTGGTATGGCAAGCTACTTGTACGATGCCAGTTGAGGTACTTCCAAGTCACTTTAATTCAGTGAGGAAAGGTACAGAGTTTGCTCTAAGTTTTTTGGTGACCACTTTGTTGCCATCAAGAAATCACCCAAAAGTAGATTGTCTGAATCGCAGGTAACGGATTGAATAGTGAGTGTTACGTTACCTGATTTTTGAGATAGTTTCAGCAAAAATTTTGTGAAAGAAACAATTCCAGGCATTTTTTTAAGCCGTGGTGTGATTTTTGCTGCAAAACCATTTGCCGCCACGCTTAATCCACTTATTTGTCTGAACCTCACATTCAAAGCTTAGCATTGATATCTGTTGGATTTGTTTGAGGTAGGAGTTAGCACCGACAGTGGTGAGCTTATAATCATTGAGTTGGATTACACCCCAAACAACTTACTAAACTTCCAAGTACCGACCAAAATCCTGAAAAAAAATTACCAGAAGCTACATCGGTAAAATTTCAAATTCCCGGGAAATAGGAACAAGCCCCAGGTGATTTTTGCCTTTTCCCTTTGATCGCTGCTAAGGATAGCGTTTGCATCTTCCTGGGAGTTGTTGGCAGAGGGGTTGAAGAATTGAGCAGCTGATCTGGATCCTTCGAGTCTCCCATCGCAATCCAAAAATAGCGATGATAGCAAAAAAGCCGCTGCAATCCAAAAGTTTTTGTTGAATCATAGTCATAGTAAGTCAATGGTTTAATGATAACGCCAAAACTACCTGCTTTTGTTGCCTGTCCGGAAATAAGGCAAATGGCGTATTCTAGCTTTGAAAAAATCGCGAATTCCCGCTCTGAATCGAAAATGGGGGGGGGGGGGGTTTTCTAATTTTGAAATAAGCCTGCGCTAAAACTTATTCTTAGGAATTTTGGCCCATATTTTTAGCCTTTTGAAAATTCCCTTTGAGTTTGGAATAGTGCCTTGCCAAATCTTCTTCAGCTTTCCCAATATTCTCAGGGACAGATAATACATCGTTTCCATTGCGTTGAGATATTTTGATTGTAACCATTTGCTGAATTTGACGCGATTAGCCGATTAGGGTGCGTTCTTCTTCTGGTATTGCTTCATAGACCTCGGGCGTGAGTGCTTCATTCCCAAATTGGACAGTGATTATTTTCCTTGATATTGAGGGAGGTAGATGATTTTTTCCCTTCATAAGATTGGCTGGTCAAGTCCAACTCGCTCGATTCGATAGTGGTGTCTCCTCAAAATCAGGCGTGACATCTATAACCAAAATTGGAAAGAATGCATATCTTCCAAGAGCCGACGAAACGCGTTCGTTAAACTCAACAAAACTCTTTTGCCAGACGGATTGGCATTGGTATGATGCAGGTTCATTGTGCTTCTTTCAAAACTTAATCAATCCTGGAATCCCAGCGATATGCCTCTTCGATCAGCGTATTCTGGTGACTAAGTTAACTGATGCGATTTGGGAGAGGAGGTGCTCCAACTCTAAACCATAGACTCTGCTGGCATCCTGCCATTTTTGATATAATAAAGTATATCGAAGTATCATTTGATTCGAATCACAATCCCGCAAACCTAAAAGGCTGTGTATTCCCGTAAACACAGGGTCAATTCGATCCATCTAGAGGTGCTGCATCACACTCAATATCACCAACCGGGCCTTCAACAAGGCAAATAGATTTTTTTTGAACACATTCAGGAGTGAATTTCCTCACGGTCGGAATTTGGATCATAAAAGACCGTTTCCCCAAAGGGTATCTTGGAATCAACGAGAATCATAGAGTGGCAATGGAACTTGTGTATTCGTAATAGCTCATGGTATTGAAATCGGAAATATCTACTTCACGGAAATATCACCACGAGGTACTTCCGTAAGCTTATCAACTTATTGGGAAATCTTTCTTTTTCTACTGAATCATCCGGCCATGTCTAGAAGTCTATCGTGTTGACTTTTCTTGAGGATTTCGGTCAAAAATATAATGGGCCAACCAAAGGAAGTAACCTGGCCATAAGGGCAAATGAAAGTCCTGCTAAAGCCCCATTTAAACTTTCGGGCAGTCAGGAAAAAAGCCAAGTAATATACAGTAAGAAAAAGCCCTCCATGAGCCCACCTAAATAGGTTTACTGGTTCGGGCATATCCAATGTGTATTTCAAAGGCAATCGCAATGAATAGCAAATACAAAAATGAGTTCCTCGATCAAACTGATCCATCGAAATCGTTTGGCCAGGTAGTTTGTTCGGGAGTCATGGATTTTACTTTTTAGAGATGTGAATAAAATTTTAAAGTGAAATTCCAAAAGTTTACTTTCAAATCCCCGGTCTTCTGCGATCACGCTCAGGGAATCGCAAACAAATATTCGGTTTCTTCTTCCCGTATGAAATAGTAATAGCGTGGCCTGGAAGTGCATTGATCGGAATGCTTGAATTCGACAAATTTCAAGACTTTGTGCGCAATTCAAATTCTATAGAAATTTCCTCCAGGTTTCTACCTTCCAAAATTTTAGAGGAGATCATCCAACTTCATTCATGGAATGATAAGCAGCTTTTGGATCAATTTTTACCATCATTCCATCACCTTCATCAGCCAGTTCCTCTCCTCATGAAGAATCAAACTCCATTTTCCCGAAATTGCACGAATCGGAATAGGTTCTTTTAGAACTCACCAAAATCCTCAGCTGCTGGTTCTTTGACGATTGAACGAATTGGGAGGTACTAACTGCCTTTTTGGAATTGAAATTTTGAGGCTTTTTTTTTCCTTGAAAACATTGGCCTTTTAGTTCCTGATTTTCACGAAACTGGCTTAGTTTGAATTCCCTCTTTGATGAAAAAAGATCCTCTGTTAGAATATGATTGCAATTGCTGGATGTTTCATTTCTTTCCCATAGTGGGAAATGCTCAAATAAATCACCTGATCAACAAAAAAAAAGCCGAGGGTTAATCCCGGCTTTCCTTTGAATTTTAGTAGCTTTTTTATGGGTCAAGACATATTAAGAATACTCTTTACTCCACGGCATCTTCTGGTTTGCATTCGTTTTGCCAGGAACTAAAGCCGCAGCTGTCGTTTCTCAAGGCGCACCTTCATAAAAATTGCTCGATTTCCTCTTGAGTTTCTGGTAACTACCTCTGGAACTTCATGGGTCTTTCGGTTTTTGATCCACTGCCACAAAAGTGAATAGGCACGAATTTTGTTTGTAACCTTTTTATTGGCGGATATCTTTTCTGCAGTGACTTCGATGAAAACTATCCAATGGATAGAATTAAAGGAGCGCGTCACCTGAGACTTCAGGTTACCACTTCCCCTCGGGCTATTGGCTGCTTGAAAGAAATATTATCTGCGGAAGGCAGTCGTACTAAACGATTGCGCATTGGAAATGCTTTTGAGCAAGCAATTGCCGCCACGATATCCAGCCAATCAATCAATTTCTCCCATTCAGGTTGTTCAACCGTGTTGGTATCGTTAGGAAGTACCATTTTCGGTCATGATCGTCCGCAGATTCTTTCGCGAATTTTCTTCTTGAGCCCATAGGTTTGTTAGATTTAGACAAAATTAAGCAATTTAAATTTTGATCGAAGCCGAAAATGGGGCTTATTCGAAATAATATTTTGGATTGACAGATGTTCGGTTGTCAGTTGTCGTTGTCAGTTTTGGGTTGTCGGTTTGGTGGGTTGCGTGTTTACAACAGCACCTTGAAGGAAGCTGTGAGACATCGTCACCGGTCATCCGACATCTAGCATCTGTCACCAGGTCACTCAGTAGCTAGCATTTGTACACTGTCCACTGGCGACTCCCAGAACCCCTTAATTCCACATCTTTTACCAAAAGCGGTACAAAGGAAAATCCTTTCATCCTCCTCTGCCCACTTCTCTTTGATTGATTTTTTTAACTATCGAACCATCGCTGACGTTTTTTTATCAACCAACAGGAATTAACTAGAATGCCAACTTCAACTGCTGGATCAAAAGCCCCTCCGGAAACTACAGGTGCACCCGCCGTAAACAATGATTTTTGTCATACGGGGCATAGCTTGGAATTCCACTCTCGTGCCATCTCCATAAGAAAAAGATGAAATTCAATCCCAATCGCTTCAGAAATCGCTTGGTACTTCATATAATTTATGCTGGAATTCAAGCTATATAACATCAGCTCCAAGTAGGTTGAAGGGAAATGCTACCCTGATAACCAGAATCCCGTACCTATTTCCAAGATTTTATCCACCTTCCTTTTAACCTCTAGCAGTTCCGTTTGGAAAGCGACTGTTAAGGCTGGGAGATGGTTTGACCTTCTCCTTATGGGGAAAGCTTTATCTTCCCCATCACGCAATGTGGAGATCGTGCGCCGAACTCAAGAAAAAATGTCTAAGGTAAAAGTTGATGGCCGAAGTACTCGTTTCACTTTTTGATCCTTTTTCCCGAAGTAGATGCAATATAGTGCTTTTCGTTTTCCCCTTATGAAGGTAGGTGGTCTTCCGTATTTTAAGCAGGGCACATGGTTTAATTCTAATATGCGGTCGAAGATAAAAAGATATTGGGCTTAATTTGGGAAACTCCAATGCGGCATTTTTGCTTAAGCATTTGAAATTGAATTTAGAAAATAGCATGTTTAAACAGGAATAATCTGAAGCCATCCGGAATCAATCTCCGCCATCGTAACGGAAGGAAGAATGTACATTTTTTGATCCTCAAATCAAGCCCTAGCCAGCGAGTTGAAGATTCAATCAATCAACTTGCTCATGACGGGGTTTTTTGCCTGACTGTGGTTTTCAACTAGCCCGGAAATCCTATCGCGTCACTGCGATTCATGAAACCATCTTCCAAAATAATCTGGCCGAGTGGGAAAGTAGGGAAATCAGTTAATCTTGAAGCGTTGCATGCTGCCAAATGGAAGATTATTGGAATGGACATAATTAGGTGGCAGGGTCATGTAGAGAACGCGTACTCTGTAGGGCATGACCGAATCAAGGTGGATCTTGGCTTTTTTGATTTTGAGTTTAGACAATCAATATGGAAATGTCACCCGTGGGAAGGATCCTCACATCAATGGAACCAGTTCTGACCTTTGTTTTCAACTCAGGGGCCTGGTAGATTTTCTGTAGCGATCAATTCCAATACCTACGAAGCATACGAAATTTTCATACATTGAAAGCAGGAGATCTGGTCCAATCCTGAGTTTTTGGATATTTTAGGAAAATATAATTCAGACGGATAATTCGTGGCTAACGACTTGCTTAGTTCGTGTCCTGAGTAAATCTTGATCCGTAATTTAAATCATAAGTGCGTTCCGACTTCCAAAAATGAAGCACATATAAACCTTCTAAGTAAGGCGTTAATTATTCTTTTGAGGCAATCCTCTGAAATAGGATAGTATTAGAATAATTCCAAATATTACTCCAGAAAACTGCTTTTTAAACAAGAAATAGGAGGTTTAAGCACTGGCTGAAAATACTATAAAAGTACCTGCTTAAGCTGTTCTTTGGGGTTGGGCTTCCCTTCGAGACAGCAGTTTTTCCTGGGATGCTGTGGACAAATCCCTAAGATTTCTTTGCATTCAACGGAGTTCAAACCAGGTTTGAAGCTTGTCCAAAGTTTTGCCTGAAAGAAGAAGGCAGAAATCAAGACAAGTGCACCTTGTTTCATTTATCGGGAAAAGGAAAATTATAATTCTTAAATAATCACTGTCGATCGTAGTTTTTAGGCAATAATTTCAGTTCAGCGGTAATGGATTTTGTTTGCCTGCAACTTTTTCAACCAGTCTGAAGCCCTAACATTGGAATGTGCCACTACCAAAAGACTGTCCCTGTACGGGGCCAGAAGGGCTCAGATTCACACAATAATTAGCGGCACAGAGGTAAATGCCACCCTTTGATTACACTGCTCCCTTAGCATACGGATTGAATCAGGGTTATAGCATTGATTCATCCTGCATCGAGCTTTGGAGCTTTGACGCTGCAGTCGAAGCATATTCAAAGCTCGAACCAATCGTCCGTTAGTTCCCCAGACATTTCCGATCATGTCATATAGCCCACAACTGTTTGGGGCGAAGATTCAACAGGAGAAAGTTCCATCGGAAAAGCCATCCATTCAAGATTTTCATTTTGGAAAAATTCGCCCTGAAATGTTATTCGCTAGAATTGGTTCCATTAGGAGTAAGCTCATCGCCCAAAGCGATCGCTTTCCTTTTGCTCCGCCGCGCGCGGCAAACTCCCATTCTATTTCTGTGGGAAGGCGCTTTCCAGCCCAATTGCTATAGGCTTTTAAGCAATCATCATAGAATGTGGACTAGCCGGAATGGGATTTTTGGCTCTTCCCCTTTCAATTGGAAGCGCTGGTCAGGTCCTTCACAGGAATGTCTCCAACTTGGCACTTCCACCCAACTCCACCAAAAGTGAGATATCTTGTGTTGGAACTCATAAGAAGGAGGAGTGAAAACCATCGATCCAGCTACAAAGACGGATTCATCTGGTTTTGGAGTTCGCTGGAAGGCAACTGCTGCTCAAAAGAATCCCATTCAGAGCTTTCACTTCGGCGAGCGTGACATAACCTGTCCTCTTCAGCAAACTTGCGTACTCGGCCATTGGGTGACTTCATGAAACATCCATCCAGAAACCTGAACTCCTAAATCGCAGGCGGCAGGCTTTTCTGCAGGATAGCTATCACCATTTCGTCGTTGGTGCACACCATTAACAAATTCTCCACCCGGGAATCCAGGTCATTTCCTTCCTCTTTTTCCGTAGGTTCCTCTTGGGGCAGAATAATGATCATCTTCCCCTTCATCCAACGGATTTCTGATTTTGGGTTTGATCGCAGGAAATGATGCTGAGCTTCAAAAAAAAAAGAAATGCAAAAAAAACCAATTTTGATTTAGTCATAGTTTGGTACTTGTTTTTCTAAAAAGTAAAGGGCATTCTCCCCAAAATTTTTGGAATTGAATTCCTTTAGTCTTGTCAGAAATCGGATGATTTTGGGCAAAAAAAACAGTTCTGGAAATTGTGGCTCTCAGAAAGGGAGCGCAAAAAAGATTAATCACGATTAACCTTCATCCGAAGTAGGAAGATACCTGCTTGATTCAATTGAGTTTTGTCCATGAGTACTTTTGAATTCTCATTTTCAATTTCAATTAGACAATGTCAAGTGTGCACCCTCTTATAGGCATTGGCTCTTGAGGTTTGCCACCCTTGATCAATTGAGTTTGTCCATTGGGCCATGAGCCTTTTTTAATTATTCAATTTTCAAGTGGCTCCTGGCCTTGATCATATGAGTTTGTCGATTGTCCATTGAGCCTTTTGAAATTTCAACTCTTCAATCTTTCAATTGGCTCCGCCTTGATCATTGGGTTTTGGTTTTTTTATTGGCCATTGAATCTTGAGGAAACAATAACGATCAGCATAATTTTTTTTGGCAATTTTTCCTCCGATTAAGAAATTAGATGAAAATCGATGAATAATTTTTGTTTTTTGACTTCAAACAGTTTTGTAAGGAATTGGGGGGGGTATAACTAAAAAGCAAAATAATATTCTGAAAATCGATCTCGAAAAAATACTAATTTAGTCTAAAACGGTAAGTGTCCGTAACTAGTAAATTTGGAAAATGTGAAAAAGAAAGTTCTAAAATCAGACCAGTAGTTTAATTTTTAAACAACTCAAAAACAATTAGAATCATGGAAAAAATTAACAATTGACCAGATGGAAAATCTGGTGGGAACTGGTATTGTGATGATCTTTGGCGCATTTTAAAATGGTGGATTTCAAGGATCCAACGAACTCCTACATTCAGGCCTGTTGCATGGTAATGAGGGCGTTTCAGAGAATCACAATCCGCAAGCTTAAATTAGGTGAAAGCTGTTTTTCGATTAGAGGGTCTTTTCCACTTTGAGGAGAATATGTTTAAATTGGATTTTAATTTAATAATCTAATGTTATGAAATACGCATTTATCTTAATTGGTTATTTTGTCTTTGACAGGTGTAAAGATTTAACAAGGAAAATTGGAAAGTTTGGTCGAAAATGAATCTTTCCTGAATATTTTAACCTCAGAAGCTTTTACCACTCTGGCACCGATGAAACAAAATAATGAAATGGGCTGAAATTATTTCATTTGGTCCTAGATAGTAAACTTTTTATCATTGAAATGGACTCGTCCTTTTCGCAGACTGCTGGACCAGGAAAATCCTTTGTTACACATAAAAAAGGTAATGGTTGATTAAAAATGACACGTTTTTATTTTTGAATCAGGCAAATTCTTAAACTCGACCGCTTATTTAACCACTCTTTAAAAAAGAAGAAGAATTGAAATTAAATCTGTTCTATCTGATAAAAGTTGTGAGTAAAAGTATTCCTAACCTTTAGAGAAAGGTTAATGATTTATTAAATTTCAATCTCTAGATTACAGCTCTAAACTTGATTTTTTTTATTCGTAAGGTTTCGATATTGTCCCTCAAGCTTAATTTAAATCGATCCTGCAGATATAATCCTGCAGATTTTTAAAACTTCTACAATAATGTATTCTAATATTTCTTATTCTTGACAATTTTTGAATCAGTAACTTTCCGATGTAGAAGGTAATGGAACTTTCTGAGTTACTGCTTTTGATGTTGTTTAACAAGTCAATGATTTACTACTGCACACAGATGACAACCACGACCAAAATGATTGAATCAATGAAATTTTATTTTAGAAAACACTTTTTAAATCAATTTCAAAGGTGATTCCGAATAAATTTCACTAACGCAGGACGGAGATAATCAATTGAGTCATAAAAAAAGGTAAATTTTTAGTAAAATCAGAATACCTTAGTTTATTTTTCAAGTCAGACAAAGTAAAAATGCTTTTGAAATTTTTTTAATTACTTCTTATAAAGAGGAAAATTTAAAATGAGAGTAGTAATTCGAGATGGACTCTTTAAGGGCCTTTCTGTGAATGACCTTTAAATTAAAAGGAAAATAGACTCATGACATTGAGAGTTTATATTAGTCTTTATTTTGTTCAAGTGGATATTTGTGGGATATGCAAAAAGATTAATCCGATAAGCCGTCATCCGAAGTAGGAAAATAACCTGCCTTGATCCATTGAAGTTTTGTCCATTGAGTTTTTTTGAATTCTCAATTTTCAGGATCCTGCTGGCTTGATTATTCCTCTTTAGGGCTTTTCATTATCTGCCTCGTTTTTTGCCCTGTCAGCCCAGACAGCCTTGAAACTTGCCGAAATTTCCTTTTGGTTTAAACAAAAAACCCAGCGGCCTAAGCCGCTTCATTACCCTTCTGCAGCTGCCGCAGCAGCAAGAAGTTTTCCAAAGTTTCCTGAATCGATCGTCCCAAAGTCCAATGCCTGCCTCTCCGGATGATTTCAAAGAAGTTTCCAAGGCTCCTACGAGACATTGGTTTTCTTACTTCGCGTTGCTCGTCACATACCATTGCATAAAGCTGAAGGTTGCCAAAGTCCTTTGCAGAAAATGCATGAATCGATCAATGTTTATTGAATCGATTTAGTCACTTTGATATCTCATTGCTCTAGATCATTCGAAAACTGTCTCGAAGAGAGTTGAAATTATGCCTGAATCACCAGATATTTCGGGGCTTGAATCGCATGCCCATCCAGCTTCGTTGATGTACAGGAAGATCTTCATCATGTGCCAATCCGCTCTATACCCTCATCTGAAATGGGTATATAAATATTTGGAAGCATTCCTCTAGACCCATCAGTGGCACCCAAGATGGCCAGGATAAATAATAGGCAGAGGATTTCCTCCATTTCTACTTGCTGATTGAGCAATTTTTCTCGGTATCCTCTAAAAAAGGAACGTTTGTAAACGTTACGAATATCTTTCCTGTTCATAGTCCTTATCAATTTGAATGAATAAAACTAAAATATAAATGGGGGGGGGAATAAGGCTTTGAGTTCCACAATAAGCCTTCATATCAATTTGGAATTGAATTTAATTAAGTTTATCGAGAAAGGCGGCGAAAGGGAATACCGCCAAACTTTTCCTCACCATTTTCGGCCACAGATTGCACCCGCAAAAAGAAATAATTGGTCTTTTAATAGGAAGGGTATAAAGTAGTTCGGTAGTGAAAAACTTGCGCTCCCACATTCCTGAAGAAGTTTCTGCGCATCAAGAATGTAGTATCCTTTTACTTTTTCCAATTTTTTTTGGGGCTTTCCAAAGCAAAATTCGATTTATT
>Ga0163217_1091892_pt1 | contig 20730 bp, 15 predicted proteins | sample SynspAceP_FD_185933 | JGI IMG/M metagenome (GOLD analysis project Ga0163217, IMG submission 185933) | Saline lake microbial communities from Ace Lake in Antarctica - Synechococcus sp. Ace-P (PacBio error correction) | ecosystem: Environmental > Aquatic > Non-marine Saline and Alkaline > Saline ...
CTGATCGTGGGAACCAAGGAAAAAGTTCTCAATCGTACTTTTCAACATGCTGTTTCAAAATGCGCTTGGTCAGGGCTTTGGACGTGCAATGTCAGTCATTTCTGGATACGCAAATTTTTAGCTAAACATTCCAATGTGTCGGAGGTCTTTTTTGTGCGATTTAGTTTTAAATGGAGTAAGCGCCTAAGATATTTTCGCCCGTTCAGACCCTTGCTGTCAGTGACCAAGTAAATAGCTTAATAAGTAGTGCGATAACATAAAGGCACCACGTTACGCCCAGTGCTTAGACGGCCTAAGAAGTGGTGATGCTTTGGTCCTAGAGGTTGTCTGTCTTTTTTAGCCACGGTAGCCCTTCCAAAAAATTGCGCCATTGTGTATAAAATATCGAATTGTTGTGGCAGTTTTGTCTTCTTTGTCCAAAGAGAGCGCTGTTAATGAGATCAATATTGGCGACTCCTTTTTCATCATAGGTCGTGCTTGGCGCATTTATCAAAATCACATAAGACACAGACTTTTAATCACTCTTGATCAATCACTGATGTTGTATGGCAGTTTAAAATCTCGAGTGGTAAAGATAACTTAGGTCATGGAAGCGTTTAATAACGGCGTCCTATCAGCTCAACTCTATAGTATGTTTTTGGCTGTACACGCCATCTTTGATGATATCAAAAAAAAAGGTCCGTTGGCGTTTCTTATGGTTTTCGGTGAGTAGGGTTCGTTGATAAAACCCTTATACGACGTATATAGTCGTCCGATAAGGGAGCGAGAACGGGTAAGTACTAGTGTGGCATGTGCGCTCTAATAAACTTAATTACACAACCAAGGCCGTGTGTGTTTGCCTTCTGTAAAACGAAAACGAGTGGGACGAGTTTTGAATTCGCAATTAGTCGCGCCCTCGTCGACTTTAACGACAATGACAAATTTTCCCAATTGTGTGCAATTACTACCAGACTATCACCAAGCCGCGATACTTGCACTGTTCCTGTTTAGTGATGCGTTTTTGTGATTGCCAGACACGAAGGTTCAATACGAGACACGCGTTTTTATGGGAGAGGGTTGAATGCGATTATTTAACCAATATTGTGATAGGCGATATTTTTGATGGTTTTGGCTGCGGCTCTGACATTCATTGAAACGTTGTTTCTTCTCTCGCTGTACGCTATAAATTTTGGACACCATTCACGCGACTATTCTATAATCGACTCTGCTAAATTTTACAAAGCAGCCCCAGAGGAAATACAATGCACAAATACGACATCCTGCGTTCAGCAATTTTGGCAGTGTATTCGGATTATCAGGCATTGGGGCGATGTGTTGCCAGCCATGGTCGTGATGGTTCTAATCTATTATGAAACGTATCATGGTCGTGGGGGTTCTGCAAGTGAACTTGGGTTACTTCGCCGTTGAAGCCCAATCTTTGTGCCGTTTGCAAAGTGGATGAATGCAGGGTTGTCGAGTAAAACGATAAAAATAAGTGGTATTTTCCTGGTTTTGCTGGCGTTGCGTTTCGCAATTTAAAGGCAAGGTCTTCGATTGTGCTCGCATCTCGCAATTTACAGTGGTCTTTATCGGGCCCATGTCTGACGCTCAATGCGACAGGAGTTGGTGCAGGCAACATATAGGACCGGTCGGTTTTGCGTTGTCACTTCCAGATGCATAAGCAGCATTGGTTATGTGAAATGAGCTTAGCACTCCTGAAAGCCAACAAGGTGAACATGTATTTGTGACCTCTTTTTTGTGCCATCATTGTACTTGGAGTAACCCAGCCGTCATTACCCCAGTGGGTGAACTTTAGTTGCCAGAAAGTGAGCTTCATCTGCCAAATGTTATGCCTAGAGTAGATTTCGTAATTCCCTCGCCTTGTCCTCAATTAGCTCTGAGATAATGATTTTAATTGGAACGAATGAAGGTTATCCAAAGCGGTTTTAGATCGCTGTTAAGAAAGGTATTCTCTGTTATTACGGGTGGGCCTTCAGCCGACGAGGCTAGCTTTGCAGGGTTAATTTGATCGCTGAAATCGAGTGAGCAGATTTTCTGTTTACATTGGGGTCGGTAAACCACGCCACTTAACATATAATGCTGACTGTATTAAAAAGGGGGCGTTCCATTGGCAATTGTAGTGGCCCAGACACTGGCTGCGCACATGTCCTACCTATAAGTTGGGACACCAGTACATGGTTGTATGCTCATTCCTCATCCTCAGCGAACGGGGCCATATCGGGATTTAGATAAAGTCGGTAGCGAATATGAAGAATTGGTAAGAGAAACGAATATCAGAAGCCAATTTGCAGAGTACCTTGGTCACGCGTGGTGCAATGACAAAAAAGGCCATGCAAGCATTTCATATAGAGCGCTTTTGGCTAAGCTGGATGCGCCTTATTTAATCATAATTGCTCTGCTTAGTTTAAGGTCCAAGTTGCCTTTAGTAATTGAATAACTGGATAGAGGCGTCAATTTCTTCTTTTCTGTGGTTAGGCTCTCAATATTTAAGCCAAGTGGAACGCCAAGCCGGAAGGGCTGTTTCTATAATTTGCTCTAAGAGCATTACGGCAATTTTGATGGATTCATCGAGTTGGCTTGAGCATCTAATATGCGGTGCTTGGTTTGCGTCGGGTACTGAGATAGCCTAACCACTCTCATGAATTCGGAGTGTTTTTGCGCTACCACATAGTGTAAAGTCAAAATGATGCGCTTTGGTGTTCGCTTTCTCTTTGCAGGTTTTGCATAACGCTGGATAAATCGGCGCTGTTCGCTGATGATTGTAAACGCTTGAGAAATAAAGAATTCACACCCTGACTCAGATTTTTTCAAAAGACGTAAATGCTCGTCCGCCTTTCTTGGCGTGGCGTTCTGCAATGGTAAAGCCACCCAATTGAAGTTATGAGGTGATTTTTTTGAGTGCTTCATAGGCTTGTGGTAAAGTATTTAAGTCAAGACTTGATGATGAGAGCAAACAAGAACCAAATCACGAATACCGTATTCTTCCCACGCCTTCTGTTAACCCAGCCTGAAAATGCTCTGAACTGCGCGATGAGACCGATTTTAAATAAGTGATAACGGTTACTTGATTGTTGTGAAGTCGTTTGACCACCGCTCTTGGGTCAATGAGTTCTCCATAAATGGAAAGGGCGAGGTTTTATCGATTCGGCTTGTTCATCTTGAGTCATAAACTATTAAGCCATCTACATCGATCCATATAAACGCTCAAGCAGTTTTTGACTTATTTGTACAAGTTGTTCTTCTTCGTCGAGAGAGGATTGGTGGCGTTGTGCCAAATGAGTAAAACACCTCGACTGGGGATCTGAAACTTTGTTGCCAATTGCGATTTCCATAATGTCAACCTCTAAGTAGACGAGGCAGATAATGTTATTCCTGTACTCAGTAAGTTTCGTTCGATGTTTGTATTCTAACAGTGAAATGCAATTTCAATGGCTTTGTCTGGAAGTTGAATAAATATTGGTAGATGAAGTGAAGGTTGGCTTAATGGGCTCAGACCAAAAGAGAGGGTTTTATGTCAAATATTGATTAAAGGGTTACAAGCACCGCCGGGGGGGGGGGGGGCTTTCCCCCCCCCTGCCCCACCCCTGCCCCCCAGCCCGTTTCAATACTTGGTCCTGCCTTTTTGTGGTGACAATGGAATCTTGTCATCAGCGAACAGGGATGGTTTCATGAAGGTGGCAATTAGGGCCTGCGAATGGTGATATGTTCAGACCGTATAATTATGGTTGACGCTGGCGAGTATTTTTGGTGACGCCGCGTTTGAGAAGGTTCGGATTTGAAGTATTGGCGCCTTTTCGAGCGCTTGGCAGTGGGTAGAAACGAGCTGGGTCGTACGATTGAGTTTAAAAAACACAACAGACGCGGAGGTCGATTGCTGTGGTGTCGCAAATTAGAGACTGATCTATGTGGGATAGAGTATGTTAAGGTGAAGAGCATAAATGTTCTAACTCGCTATGGTAATGAAGGCCACTAGTAGCGCTCGCGAAACAGATCCTTTTATGGTGTGGTGGGAACAGCCTTGAACCTGTGATACGCGGTCGAGGGGGTGGAATGGGCATAATAAGTGCGGGTAAAACCTATTTTTTATTGCTAAGACTGTATATGACGAGAATTTAGGCTGGTCGATCTAGGTATATGCAGCGGAATTAAGCGTGACAATCTTGTTTGCGTGTGTTTTTATCGTGTTAATAGGGGTATTTTTTGTTATTCGAAGAATTTGGTTTTGATAAATCGCATTTTAGAAAGCATTGGGCCATTTGGGGTTTGATGAAGCGACAGAGATTCAAGGCGGATACTATTCCATGTAAGCTATGGCTGGAAGAGACTTTAATCACTAGCGTCACAAAAGACAGTGATTCAGCCGTCAATACACTCTGCTTACCTCTTTTGACTGAGCCTGTTTACGATTCGTGGTGTATCATAGAATAAGATTAGTCGCTCTGTATATACGATGATACCACGTCGATGGTTCGTTGTTTGTAACCTAAATATACGTCGTTGAGCTTTGCAAAAGCAGTGTATGGTCAGTTTGCGACACTTTTAGTTTGGGCCCAGATCGTTAATTTCTGTCGAGAATCTTATCCAAGGCGTGCGAGAAATTTTTTAATCGAAACCAACAAAAGCTCTTGCAGAAAGATCACATTTTATTGTCCGGCGACACCGGGCGTTTGGTTGACCATTGTAAAAGGACGCCATCTTTTCTCTTGATGGACAGAGTTACTTATTTTAGATGAGCGGATCGCATGTTGACCTTAATGTCAAGAGTCTTTGCGGAGGCAATGGCGAGGCGATTAACGTGGCGGCCAGTCATCGCATACGTCAAAACTTATTCTCCTTTTTTCCAGCAACGCAATGCGTATACATGGAACAGCAAGTAAGCCGGGTATTGTTGCAGCAGCACGCTATTACGTCCGGTCTCTCTTCACGCCACGTATGCATATTGGTGAGTTGGGTTTCGATGAGAGCTACACAGACATCACACAACATGTGTTGCTTGTGATATCTAAAATCATAAAAAGAAGATCGTTACAAAACGCATATTTCTATGATAGGGCAATTTCACATAATAGCAGCACTCGTCCTTGTAACATTGCGACGAAAAACGATACAGTTCGTTTGTACTGAGTACTTGTGGCTCGCTGGCGTTTTTTAAGTTACACCACAAGCTCTGAATGGGAACTTGTCTCAAAGTGCGCAGTAATAAACAATAGGACCACGCTATTGGCACATAGAAGGGCTAGGATTTTTGTATGGCTGGCTTGTAATGAGGAGGATACGTCGACGCTTCATCGAGGGCCTAGCACAAGGCGAAGCGTGTCCCATGTTTTTTAACTCTAATGACTTGCCAAAGCAAGCAGAAAGAGTTTGTCCCACAACTAGCGCAAGAACAGGCCGTGGCAGTTGTTATAAAGGGTTGATTTTGCCTTATTCTTGGGGTTCTCGGCCCCAATTATGGACTTGAGGGTTTTACTTTAAGGCGGTATGACAAGACCTTCTCGAGAGAACACAGTTTTTCACATGAAGTGGTTGAAGGGTTTATTGAGCCCAAATTTTATAAGGAGTGTACGTGAGCCACGAAATCAGCGGTTCAGGCTAACAAAAAACAATGTGAAAAAGAGCAAAAGCAGAGCACCTAAGAAATCTTACTAAAAAGACACAAGGAAAAAGCACGGTTTTCATGAATGGTCACCAAAAAGAATAGGATATTCGAGCGGTATAGTTGCCTTCTATAAATACGCTTTTGACGAAAAAGAATATATGGGTGATGTAAGTACTGAGTCGTTTAGCTCACTCTGGTAGTAGCGTTTGCGCTTTATTGATTACAAGAGTGAGCCTGCATTCAACGCTATTGGTTATCTTCTCTCTTATCGGAGATGAGCTTTATTAAATCGTTTACCCCCCATCCTTAAAATTTACACTTATAGGTGTTTTGGGAATATCCGTGCCCGTCATCGTGCAATCTGTCATAACCGAGCCAAGGAATGTCGTACAAAATACAACACTCGGTCATTGAGTCGCATCAATTAAAGGCTTTACAGCAGTTTTCTAAGGCCTTGAATTATTTCGAACGCAACATATATGCGTCAAAGTAACTATTAAACGGAAAGCGTGGGGATCCTTTACTTGATAAAGCCACACTCAAAAAGAATATTTTGAGTCAGTTGAGGAAATGCGACGTCTCAAATTAAAGTCAGTCAAAAACGGTCTCACCTTCGATTAGTTTGTCCACGTCAGCTCACCCCTTACTTCTTTCTTACGCGTGGCTAATGCCAAGAATGCGCGTTTTTTCAAGATCGTTATCCCGATATTCAGATGAAATAAGTTCATCCACTGGTTTGAATCTGGGACTTTTCTGCCATGACAATAGATATGTGCGGTTTACTATTTGGGTAGTTGGTGATTGGGTATTTAAGTCCCATGTATCGAGACGTAATTATTTGCGACCAGCCCTCCGGGAGTTGAGGACGCGCTGTGGTAAAGTAACATACAATTAATTATAGCAGATAACAAGCTGAGAGTTCAAACATCCAAAGGCTTTTTTCCCAGAAGATATGCGTTTTTTACACCCTCTTTTGCATGTGGACGGAGACGCGAAAAGACGAGTGGCATGATTGGTTTGCAGTCAGCACGACCTAGATCCGAAGCTCTTTCGTCGTGGGTTTGATGTTCAAGCGAAGGGACATAAACGTAGGTGTCAGTCCGTGTCGCAAGGTTGGCGTCAGATATTTTCGTTAACCGAATCTAGAACATCCTTAATCTATGCCAGAGATTGAATACGGAGCGCTTTGAAAGTCCTTGTTTAGTCGAGCCACACTTCGATTACTAATGACGACTTCTCGTTTGACAGTTGGTTTTAGGAACGCGTCTTCTAGTCACAATCTGCAGAATGATTCTGTCTATTTACAAGTAACCTGATTGGAATTTATTGAAAATGTGGCAATAAAAAATACCTAAGTGTTTTTTAATTGATCGTGACATAATGAAAAAAATTGACATAAATGTGAATGAGAGAGATTCTTTTGTAAATTACTGAAAGCGCAGTATAAACACACTAGACTTATCATATGATCAAAGGGTGAGTCGAAAGTACATCCTGCTTTGGACAATAAAGAAGGCTACATCTATCCTTTGCGGGTGAATGGCCATTATGGAAGAGTATGATTTGGCCACGAGCCAAAGAGGAAAATACATGACAGTCAGGTTACATCTGGTCGCTTTTGACGGTTTAAGCACCTCACCAGCTTCGAATCCTTGGTGAGAAATTCTCCTTTCTCAAAGGTGATAACTGTTATGTTGACGAGAGAGAGTCTCTTGACTAACGATTAAACTGTGGAAGGGACGGCTTATCTTTTGTCGATAATGGATAACTAGTACCTTGATTTGGCACTAAAAAAGGGCTGATTTGGAATCACGTTCGTCTAATAAGCGGTGTTTTTATTGATAACCGCTGCTCATAAGCCATCCCACCCAGCGACTCATATATAAACCAAAATAACCTGTCTAGACCTGTATCTCCAGGTTGAACGTATTTTTTTGCTGCCCATCTGTGGATTGCCCAGTCTCGGAAACATTGAGTGACACTTTTTGAATTTTGTTTGGCAACTAAGCTAAAGTCCCAGAGCGGAAATCGTATAGATACTTTTTTCATTACACTGCGGTGTAGCTTTTGTTCTGACTGTTTAGGTTCAGAGCGCAAACGCTTCCACAGGTCATGAGAGGGTTCGCCAAGCCCCATGTTGTTCCAGCGAGCGGAGTGTTTTTGCTGTCTGTGTCCGTAATTTGTTTGGAAAGTCAGCCATAAGCTAATCACCAGAATTGACAGTATGTTTTAATTTTATTCGATTTCGATTTGGCGCGCGTGACTGATTTGGCCAATAGCGCTGATGAGAGCTTTAAATGTGTAGCTTTTCATATTATTATTTAACCAGCAACAGGGATCATCATTCTTGGCCGACGCGGTCAGGTTGAAGATATTTTGGTTGACGTTGCTGTAGAAACGTTACGGTAGTGATTGTGCTGTTTCGCAACAATAATAAATTATCACCAGCCTCTACCTTATAGCGAACCCATGTACACGTTCTTTATTGGTTTTCGCAGTTTTGGTTCTAAATTGCTTAGCTTTGCTGATAGGCATAAGAAGCCTGTGAGGACCATTCAGGAGAAGTGGCCATCGATTGAAACCTGGTTTAATAGATAACACTTCATCGATACTGACTCTGCCATTTCAGCCGCTTTTGCGCTAGATCGAGTTGTCCCCGCCAATGTTGACGACATCGAAATAAGGCTTGGTTTTGGATAAATACGTAGAATAATTGTTATTTTTCTGGATTTTAATGATTTTTGCAGAGGACGCGTAAGCTTTGGAACGTAAGCACAGTTTCCCTAGGAAGGTCTAGAGACCCCAAAGTCCGTTGGCTTCCTGCTTTTTGGTTCTTTCTAAATGGCTTGCGTACGGTACCTCGCAAGAGTTTGTTACGAAGCAAAGTGCATGCAGCCAGTCTCCATCAAACTTTTGGTGCAAGCGAGTAAGGTAGCTATGGCGGCTTGGGTTGAGCCTATTAATGTTTCTTCCGCGTCATACACCAGTTTGATCCAAGCCATATCAATTTGGCCGGCGTTGATGGAAGAAACTGAGCCAAAAGGTCCAGAGGCGCGGACATGGCTGAGCAAGCCCCGCTCTCTACAATCGAAGCAGAGCATCTCTGTTGATGCCCGCTTTTTTCTAATAATACAATTCGACGATTAATACAAATGGCGTTCACCACGTTTTTGATAACTCTCTCTAGATAAGATGGGTGAGAGCTTAAACCAACGTAATTGGAGATGACTAATCTAGGGCGATCTAAGTCATATTCATACCTGTATCCAGCTCGGATTCTATCCCAACAGATCGTCCTGGCACTCAGGAGCTTGCTTACATGTGTGCGCAGTGAGGGCTCATAGGTTTCTCGTCAGGGCGTTCTGCTGTTGCGTTGACGGGAGGAAACGGTGTCCGATGAAAACCGAGCTTTTCGGTAATCAGCTATCCTACTATATCAGCCTCTTCTGCTGGTTATAGAAGATACGGTCAGATGTCGTGTTACTCTCTCGATTTTAGAGGCGGTTTGGCATGCAAACTTGTAGGGTTAGGCTAACAAGGAGCAAACCCAGAACAGAATTTATATGTATGAGGATCAACAAATATATGTAATGATATATTTTTTGACATTTTAAGGGTGTGGCGATAGAGAGGGTCTATATCAAAATATACGTGATAGCACGGCCCACTGATCTTATATGTTATATGTCTATAGATTGTTGGCTGGATTTTCAATTAAGTTGTTGAGCTGCTTGATTTTTAAGTGCCTCAATTAGGCTTCTCAAAAAAGGGGTTAGTTTTTTCTCTAAGCTCATGTTGTGGGCAATGTGAAGGTTGGTTTTCGGAACGTTTTGTGCTTGGCTTGCATTGTGTTTGCTTTCTATGAGCGCATTAATTTTTAGGCTCTAACGATAGGCAAAACGATAGTTGGCCAATGTGTTATTCCGTGTGTACAATAAATTAGGGTACTAATCAAGGTAAAGCGATGGATATTTTGTCCATAGCCTCCAGCATTTGTTTATGGGTTCCTTCCATGAATGCCGCAGCGCCTTTGAATAAGGTTGCCACTAAACAGTACGGGGGGATCTGCTCTGAAAATAGCATAAATGGTCCTAGCGTATGGCCTGGTGTCGCTACTACCTGAAATATAATCTGTGAAAAAAACAGAAATAGTATCTCCCCATCACTGGACAGGAATGAGTCACGCAGCTCCTTAAGTGTTTTAGGCCAAAACGTGCATTTCGGCGTGATGCTTGAGTTCTGCTACGACCACCAGTATGAATCCTTGTGTGGTGAAGTAATTAAATGCCAGCTATTTTTTCTCGTGTGCGTTGCAATAGTTTCAAAAACACGTCGGCCGAACGGGTCGACACCCAAACTGTGAACTATCTTTATCTTGGATATCCCAGATATAATTGGTTTGGAATGCTGGAAGCGGAAAGATGGTCATAATTTGGTCTACTTAATAGAGATTGTTATATTTTCATATGACGTGTTTATAAGAAGAAGAAATGCGCACTGTCATGCGGGGGGGGGCGTTTTTAATAGAAGAATTCATTGTAGTGTTGAATGATCAATCAAGACAATTTTTCAATTGGTACAAAAGTAACCTAAGGCCTAATCTGTTGCAATTAGAGCTGGATGAGGTTGCTCTGAAGCTCGACTCCTCGGTGGTTCTATTTAGTCAAACGCAATCCCTCTAGGACTTCTCTCTTAAAAGAATCACCCGCTTACAGAGTATTTTAATTGCGCCTGTTTAGAATTTGGTGCCCCCGATAATTACTATTGTGGCTAGAGCCTGTGAATTGCCTTTTGGAGGCAGATGGCGTGGACGTTCCTGTTTTTCATCATCATTACGACTACTGCAGCACGAGCACCTCATGATGGATTTTACGGGAGGAGGCCATGCAAAGAACTTATTGCCGAGCGGTAAATTAAATTATTATTGGTTTTAATCCTTTGGGGCGTTTATGGGGAATTTTTGCCGACTGTTTTCAAACGTGCTAAAAAGCGCCCTTGGTGTGGCCGCTTTAATTGGCCCATCAATCGTTAGAAGAATTGGTTGAAAAGTAGCCGGTTGAACCTTGGAGACAAAACGTTTTATTCATTATGAACCCGCCATTGCAAATGGGCAAGTGGCGGTCGCGCTTTAGCTGGATCGATAAAAATAATTGTAGTCCTCTAAACTGCCTTTAGTGGCTTTATGTCAAATGAGGCAACAAAAGCAGGAAAAGCGATTATTTACCCTAAAACCTCGATGGTCGGGTGCTCGTGTTCGAGTGCCTCCTTAAACAAACCAACCGCAAAAGAGAATGAAAGAGTGAAAAGGTAGAATGTAACATCAGATGGTGCTTGCAAGGGCATCCGGGGATCGGTGGTTTGGGAGCTTGCTTACCTTCGGGAGACCTGAAAAACACCTTGTGTGCGAGCATGACACAACCGAAGCAATCGAATGGAGTTATCAAGCGCAAATAGAGGGCTTCGGCGTAAAGGAAAAATGCAACGTGACACTGTAATGACCGATTCCTCTTATGTTCAGAAAGGCATTTACAGGAAATGGCTTGGCTGGCTGGAAAACGAAAAGGCTGGATGACGTCCTCAAAACAGCCCGTCAAAATAAAGACTATGGCAGCGTGGATGAACAGTTCAAAGCCGTCCACGATGTAACCTGGAAGTGGGTAAGGGGTCATGCAGGTATCGAAGGCAATGAAATTGCTGATCAATTGGCTAATCAAGGGATTGAAGAGTTAAGGGCCCGCATCATGAGGCAGGTTATTTCTAGACACAGAAAACAAACCGGTAAAATTGAATCCAAGCAAGGCCACCGAAATCATCGAGATCGGTGCGTGAAATGATTGGGTGCGTAAGCTAACTAAGCGCAATTTTCATGTGTATATCAAATCCCGATCGAGAAGTGGAAAAGAAGCCTTTCGTGGTCCATGGAACATCAGTAATGAATACCTTGCAGACAAACCAAGCGCTTTCATGATAATGCGAAAGAGTTTTTTGAGTTTATAAAGGGAACTGACGCTTTATTATTCACAATGCCCCGTTTGATATTGCTTTAATGGATCATGAATTTGCTGTGTGGGCGGTTTTACACTAAAACGGCTGAGGTTGTGTGGTGTTTTTGATAGTTTGGGTTTATGCTCGCAAAGAGAACACCCGGGCCAGAAAACAACAATCTGAATATTTTGGTCCGACGTTATGGCTTGAATAACTCTCATCGAGAATTGCATGGAGCGCTTTTAGAGCTGAGGATTCTTGCTGACGTTGTACTTGTTGATGACGGTGGACAAACAGTTTTAGGATTAGCGAATAATTCAGATTGGATTCAAGCAAGAGGGTGAATTGGGCGAAATTCGACGTTTCTCCAGATCGGCCCGCAATTGAAATTATTCGAGCCAGCGAGATGAATTAAAGGCGCATGAAGAGCGACTGGATTTAAATTGATAAAAATCAGGTCAGTCTTAGTGGCGGAATTAAGCATTATCTACTTTTTTTTGAATGTGTAGAAATAAAAAGCCCTCAAAAACTGAAGAGGGCTTTTTCTGTTATTTTATGCACCGCAGAATATCTACAGTATAGCTAAGCGACGCAAAGGCCAACCGGACGATGAGTCAGTGACGACGTATGTAAGGCCGAGCATCCAACCATTTATAACCCGGCTAAGACAGGCGTAGTAGTGGCCAGGCAACCTATCTGCTAAGATCGAATCGGTTAAGCTAAGGAATGCTGCTTGCCATGTTGGGAGTGTGCAACAGCGACTTCGGAAGGTTTGTAATCTGTATTAATAAACAGCAATTGCCTAACGTATCAAAGTGCTCGCGAGTGAATGGTGCCAGCATCCCACATGCCGGCTTTAATTTCATTAATATCAGGACAGTGGCGAACAAGACGTTATCACTGTTGCCGAGAGCAAACCATTGGCGATAATAGACATGATGGGCTGCGATCTGTTGCATATCTCTAGTACCACATTCAACCAAGTGTTCATGCTGCGAGCTGGAACAAATGGCTGAGAGTGATAACGGATACATAGTAAAAAACACACCATAGAGCGGTAAAAGCAGCGACCCTCTACAAAGCAGGACCATTGCGGTGTTCCTCATAATGCCATTGAATGACGTTTAAAAGGACAATTGACATTAAACCAACTAAGCCGACTTCTTGAACATGAAAGCGAAGGGATAGCCTAGAATGATAAGCGACAACACCTTGGACAATAAGTTGTGCTTTCGTTTTATTGGTGTGTTTTTGACTTTCTTCTTTCTCGAAATTGTTTCAGATATCTCCGAACGGTGTCAGGCAACTGCGCACCGTAGTCCAACCAGGCTGTTTTTTTCCTAACAATACAAACAACCGTTAATAAACCCACAGACTAAAACAGGCAATAGAGCAGGAGCGGACATAACAGGGAAGACTCGATAAGTCCGCCACGACCTTTGGCAATCAGTAGGTTTTGTGGTTACCTATAGGGTTTGATACGCCCCCGAGAGCAGTACGCGACGGCGCCGTGCATAATAAGTCTCTAGAAATGAACGAACTCGTGTCAAGTCTTCATATTGACCGGAAGAATGGAGTCTCTTTTGCCAATGATCAATGGGTTTATTGGAACTTTGACCGAGGCCCGCTTTGGAATAAACCGAGTAAAACCCGCACACCAAAACCCCCCCCCGGGGGCCCTTTTTGAAAAAAAATTAAGAAAACGGCCCCCCCCCCCCCCCCGGGTTTTTGATGTTAACGCGTCTAAAAAGCAGAGAGTAGTGGCGGTCTAGAAAATGCTAAATTATACAGATATGACGACTTGGATTTTACACTTTACTAATGAGTTTATTAAAAATAAACAGTAGCATATCTTTCATGAAGTAAATGCCAGCGACCATGAACATCAAACAACAAGATTAACTTCAATGTTTATGTGATACTTCAGTATACAAGCCTCGGGTTGTGGTGAAGGCCAAGCACAACAGGCTTCATGGCAAGTAAACCTACCAGGTTTTTTTTTTTGCAATGGGTAGGCATTTAGAGCATTGGCCAATGTAAAAATAAACTCATAATTAATAGCCAGCCTGCAAGCGAATGCCCTAATACAACTTAAAACAAAAGGGTTGATAATCAAAAAAAAGCTAAGATGATTTGTTTTATAACCAAAGTTGGCCGAAGGCGCGAGGAAGTTCCTTCCGAACGCTTGTGATAAGAGAGGGTTTCAATTTGATTGCTCCTTTTAGGAAGGCACTGAAAATGTGCAAAAAAAATAACAAGATTTCTCTGCTTTGTTCTTGAGTAAAAAATCTTTGTTAGTTCTTTTATATTATTTTGTTTTTTGGGGCAACTGATTTAAAAGTGCAGATAATAAGACATATGTAAAGAGTATCTAAGTGAATAATAAATATAGGCATTGCTATTGAGAATAGCCCACTATCTCAAGGCTTATGATATTAGAGGAAGGTAATTGTTGGAATTTTAACTGATTATGCGGGTTTTTATTGAAGTTAATTAGTGGTCGCTTTGGTTGATTGGTTTCTTTAGCGATGATTGCGAGGCGTAAGCGTAAATCGCAGCCCGGTAGCTTATCTGTTACCAGTTGGAATGAAAGGATGACGCAATGAAAGAGCTGAATTAGATCATCAGCTGTTAGACAAAAAAGTACTCAAGGGCATAGAGAAAGAAAAGAGAAAAAGGAGAAGCTAGAGAAAAGGCACAGAAAAAATCACTAAAACCGACGAAGCAGAGAAAAAGCGCCTTTATGTATTGGATTTGATGGGGATATTAAAGCCTCTTGCCGTTGAACAATGCGTGAAGAATCACGGCAATCCTAAGTGTGGCCAAATCACAAGATGAAGCTGGTTGGTTCGTTTAGAAAGTGGTGGTGGCGTCGTGCATGGTTATGGTCTAGCGGCTTCTCAGTTGCAACGTATTCGTGAAGGCCAATATATCCCTTTAACAATTTGCGTCGATAAGCAGTCGCGCTAAGTTGGTGGTTACATGATGGCGTTTGTTGCCGACAAATTATTGCAGCGCAATTTGCATATCCTTGGCTCTTACTTGCGTGGTTGCGCAAATCCCTAAATGTGCACAGGTTGCTTGATTAAAAGTCTGATTTGGATGTTGAACTCCATACGGCTGGCCGATATAAGCGAACCTTAACCATGTTAGTGCGGAAAATACAAGATGAAGGCCGTGAAAATTTAAGCCAGATTGGAAGACACACACGTTTGTTTAACCGTTTTTGATCTGCCAGCAGCGACCTCAAGCTAGACATGAAGTATTGCGACGGCGGTGATACTTGTATGGTTCGAAGCATTGGAAAATAAAGCTGGTGATGTGGTGATGACGAGCGATGCGTATTTTGGTTCTCATTATGCAATGCGGACGTGATACAGGTGTTTTTAAGCAACCAAAAGGCATGCGAGCGTTAGGATTGTCATTCTTTCTGGCCATCTAGAGCAAAAAGCAGTTTCTGATTAGGGAAGTTTAACTAAGTCTCGGAGGTTATTAATTAATACGTACCTCGGCTATAGAAAAAGGGTGGATATCGACGCTGCATCTCACCTTTTTTTATGTGTTTGTATTGTTATTGTTTTATTTAATGAGGACAGCTCGTTGTGCTTTGCAAATTCCATAAGTTCAGGCTTTCCCAGTTTCGGGCCATCATCGTAGCAGTGCAATTTTGTCCATTGCAATCTTCCAAGTTCAATTGGCTCAAAAATAAGCAAAGTACCATGGTTGGATGATCTAAGTAATTTCACTTTTTACTGGCTGTTTTATTGCGTTGAGTTCAGAGCTAGTACCATGCTGGAATCACACTCTTTGAAGTCTGGCTGGGTATCAAGTGTGGTTTCGCCTTGCGAAAAAAATGATCCCCTTGCCGCTTTTTTGTCACTTGGTATTTGGCTTGTGAAGCTATCAATAAATAATGCTGGTAGCGGATGTCTTGACGTCCAAATATCGTCCTAGTTTTACCGAGATGCTGCCAGTAAGTTCTGGATAGCCGTCCTTTTTCTCTTGCTCGCTATGGAAGGTTTTTGTGCTGATGGTATCACCAGGGTGGTTGAATATAGCGTCATTGTGGTTGGCTAAGATTTTTTAACGTGTCCGCCAAGTCGCCTCTTCAATATTGCCAAAAGGGGGTAGATCCAGACGTGCTGCTGGTTTGTGCTTAATTTGTCTTCCTCGCCTTGGTTAGTAAGTAGAGGGTTCCTGTCATTAACACATTTTTGTAGTTAATTTGTTCGCTAGATTGGCCTTCCGCCACATGAAGTCACAAGGGTGGGCCTCAAAGGCTCTTGGCGGTATCCGTGTTGCATTTCCCGTCGTCAGAAAAAGGTGTGTATTTAATAAAGTAGGGATAAAAGGCTAATAATCAGGGTTTATCAATGTAATAATTCCAAAAGTCTTGTCCCGTTTGTTGGAGCCTCTTCTGCGCTGTTTCATGGGAAGCTAAAAACTTAAAGTGTCAGATCCTAACCAGCTTATACTGTCGGGTTTTTGTTTGAATGAGTCCTAATTAATTCATCGGGTCAACGGGTGTTTTGCTGTTAAAGAATATTTTACTTCTGTTTCGCATTGGCTTCCATTTTATTGATGCCGAGACTCTCGCCTGAGTTTCACTCCTGTTTGTCGAAATACGGTTTTCTTCAGTCGCGTCAGGTAGTATCAAAGCGTCAATCATTTCCACCTGTAGATCTTTGAGTTCTTTCGCTGACTTTGCACTGGCTATACGTTTATACAGAAATCAGACGGGAATGTTACATGCACCTAGATAATCCTCTGAATTGAGGGCTGGGTACTCGCAAGTTTAGTCAGTGCGCCGGTGAGGTGATGTCCTACATTAGGTGACTCGCCATTTTTTAAGGATTTTAACCGCTCTGTCGAGCATGCCATAAATAATGAGAAGCCAAGGCTCGATATGACCACTTGTTGTCCTCGCTAGCAGTTCGCCTGTCCCGGTATTTCTAAGTCATGGGTGGCTAACGTGATCCGGCGCAGGGTGTCGGCAAGTGTATGGCTTCAGACGCTTTTCTGCATCGCCTGTGACCTTGCGATTGCAATTTGGTGTAAGTAATAGGCATAAGCTTGGTGATGAGACCGACCCACTCGGCCTCGTAATTGATGTAAGCTGAGCAAACCAAACTTGTCGCCACGTCAATGATAATGGTGCTTGGGCGTTAGGATGTCTATGCCCAGTTTCCTATGATGGTAGAGCAAACGAGTACGTTCGCTCTTTTGTGATAGAAGTCGGACATTACTTGTTCAGCTCTTCTTTCGCGCATTTGGCGTGGCCGACAATAACGCGCGCTTCTGAATGAGTTCTCTAATTCCTCGGCGGCTTTTTGAATGGTTTGCACTTCGTGGTGTAAATAATAACACCTGTCCGCCACGTGCCAGTTTCTCGTAGGATAGCTTTCTTTATTTTGAAATGCTTCATCTTTTTGTTTTACGAAGGTTTTTACGAATAAACGCTTCGCTTGGTGGTGTGGCGATGATGACAAGTCGCGATACCGGATAACGGACACTATGTTGAGGGTTCTTGTATTGGAGTTGCCGTGAGCGTCATAGTGTCGACTTCTGCTCTTAACGCCTTGAATTGTTCTTTTTGCTCACACACAAAGCGTTGCTCTTCGTCTATGATGACAAGCCGCAAGATTGGCGAAATTTATGCGCTTTGTATCAGCTTGTGGGTGCCTATCACAATGTCAGCTTTGCCCGCTCTGTCGGGTCAATGAACACGTTGGACTGTTTGCAGAACGAAAGCGGATAAATAAGTTCTATTTCCTACTGCCAGTCGGCAAGCGATCACAAAAATTCTCATAATGTCGACCAGAAAGCGTAGTGGGACGAGAACAGCGACTTGTTTGCATCTTGAACGGCCAAAAGGCGCACGCATGGCGACTTCCTGTTTTAACCGAAACCACATCGCCACACACGGCAATCTGTCCATTGGTTTTCTCGACGACATGTCTTGCATTACGGCCTCAATGGCCATTTGTTGGTCGGCGTTTCCTCCGAATGGGAAGCCGGATGAAAAAAGTTTCATATTGATCATCTGGTTGGCGAAAGCATAACCAACGCGAGCTTCACGCTGGGCGTAAATTTCTAGTAGCTCTGGCGGCCGTATCAAGCCTTTTTCCTCGGCTTTTGTTTCGCAATACTCCATTTGTCCGTCCTACGTTTATGAAGAGCGGTGCGGTATCTTCGTCTGCGCCATGTAGCGAGAAAATTAGTGCAATGGAAGAAAACAGGCACGTAGAGTTTTTGGCGTCGTGGGCGTAACCGTGTGAGCAGTTCAGTTTCTTGCCCATCAATGTTGGTAAATTGGTAAGGCCAAGGTAGCGCCCAACGCATGACTATGTGCACCACGGGGGCGTCAATGTCTTCAATTCTGTCAGGTTTGCGAATAATCGCATCTTCGCTGATAATTGGCTGTGCTTTGTTTGCCGTTTCTGTTGCGAGACGCGCTTCACCGAGTAATCTCGCTTGTCCTGCAATGACGTGTTAACTCATCGCCGATGACAAGACCGCGGCTAATATTGCATTCTGTTAATGGCTAATGGATTGCGTCGACTAGTGAAGGCTTTTCAGTCATTGAACCTTGCTTGGGTTTAATTTTGTGTTTTTTTGAGTAATTCTAATAATGCTTCCTCGTCGGCCTGGCTGATTCAGCACGATAGGTTGGGTGCTGTCTTGCTCAGATAATCTTTGTAGCTTGTGAAGCGGCTCTGTATTTTTTCGATTCGATTTTTTACACGACGTTAATGCTTTATAGAGTGGGTGTCCGCCGAGGTTGAAAAAAGCCAGCCCGGAAATGGTTAAGCGCCGGCGAACAGTTCGTCTTTCTTTTAGGCAAACTACGTCCAGGCTTAAAATAGGGCGTTCCTATATTGTAATTAAGTGACTCGTGTCGGTTTTTTGAAATCGAGTTGAATGCTGGCGAGCTGTCACTGAACGTATCAGAACGAATGATGGTGTAATTTCAGGTAGATAGTCGAAGTACTGTCGCGTGTGTTCAAAAAATAAAGGCAAATAGTAATTCAATCCCCGCGGGTATTGACGCGCTGGAAATGTCTTGATAAATGGGGGCCTCGACAGCGGGGCATATAAGGTTCATCGAAGGTTTGCGAAACTGTTGTATCCTTGTGATGTGTTGGAACTCTTCGCAGGAGCATTTTTATTTCGGCTGACTTTGTCGATACTACGCTGCGTTTCAGTGTCAAACCACGAATAGAAATCGATCTCATTGTCCGAACCAATTCGATTCTTATTGGGTTTTCTGCGCCACGGATAAAACGTCCATTAAGGCACCGCGAATGGCGTATTCCACCGTGTTCATGGACGTTATTTCCATTCAATGTAACCGGCCGCTGGTGGAGCTTTTAAGACAATGTTCTAACGAAAGCTCTGGCCTTCTTTTAGGTGAAAGCGTTGGGGCGGTCCAGATGTTGTCTTGGCAAAGCCCGAGTTAAGCTAAGAGGCGACGGTTGTAGGATGATGGGGGTTCTTTTGTTTCTGTAGCTAGCAAGTGTTTCCTAAGCGTTGTGAAACATTTCTTGATGGGCGAAAAAGCAATCGTACGGAAGTGTTTCCGCATCCCACTGAATCTAAGTAGCTCTTTTTGTTCTGATTAGAAAATTGTAGCCTCGTCTTCTAGCTCATTCATTCACCCACCGTGTTGGCCATAAAGAGAATAGGGCAAACTGTGCTCAGAGGCAATAGCAGCCAGCTGCAATGCTTTGCGGCTGCCGTCTAGACCACAATTAAATTCTTGAAGCGGCTTTAACGTTATTGATGTTGTCTGTGGCATGTTGGGTTATTGTGTTCTCTATTTTGCTGACAATGTAAGGGACACGGAATACGCGAAACCAGGGCCCGTTGGTTAGCAACTTCTATCTTGCGAATGTCCATTTTTGGGGTGCCATGGCAGGCTCAAGTAAGTCTGCTGTCAGCTTTTCTAGCAAAAGAAGCGGTTTGTTCTCAGTAATAAGCTATCATTTCTTTGCAAAGCGTTCTGTAATTTACCGCATTTTCGACATCATCTGTATCGTAGGCTTGTAGCTTGGAAGTGTATCCAAATTGTAATAACATCTTGTTTGGTTATTTTTTTTCGGAATCATTGAGATCCAATGTAGGTTCGTAACGTAAGTTTTTAATATGAATTTGAGCTTCTGGGTTTTAATCATGTTGTGGCTTCCATGTTTTGAGCCTATTCATTTGTTAGGCGATATTGTGTCGTTTTAAGTTTTTTTTTTTTAAAGAAAAAGTTATGGCAACTCACCTTAAAATGAAAGGTTCTGTTATATACTCTTAAAATTGCTTATTTGGGATTTCAATTTATTCGATACCGCAGAGAAGTGAGAATTCTGAGGGGTGTAGCGAAAAAAACAAAAAAAGTGTTTTTGGTACACTGAAATCAACCAAATAAGACAAACTTGTGGCTTTAAGAAGTTGGCGCTTAAAGACATCGTGATGCTGGTCAAAATGTCGTTAATGATCTTTATAATCGTCGTTTTTTGGTGAAGTGAGTTGTGTTTTACAATTAATTAATAAATTAGTTGTTCGCTTATACATTTTTTCCCGGAGGGGTAGACATTAACACATTACGCTTTTGTGTTCAATTATGTTGGGCAGAACATATGTAAAATTTCAAAAGGCCTAGATCTTCCGATCTGCAGGTGCTCCCATTCAAGTGATTGAGATGGCAGCTGCCGCAAGCCCACAGTCGCTGTGATGCGTCCTGACTACATGGAATGAAACCACCATGTTTTGTCAAGAAGGGGATAAGGTAAAGAAAGGGCAAGTTTATCTTTTACGAGTAAGAAACGGAAAGTGTTAAATACACGGCTCCTGCTTCTGGTACGGTAACCGCGTCATCGTGGTGAAAGACGCGTTTTCATCTGTTGTTATTGAGTGGAAGGTGATGAGTCTTGAACTTTTGCCGCTTATTTCTTGGGTTTCTGAATTAAAATCATTAGAACGTAATAAAGTGGTGATAAATCTAGTTGAGTCTGGACTAATGGACCTCGTTTCGTAACACGTCCTTTTTCGAAGTGCCTGAATTGCTTTCGGCGCCAAAGCTCTATTTCCGTTACTGCTATGGACACTATCCGTTGGCCGCTTCTCAGAAGTTGTGCTTGCAGATCAGGCTGAGGCGT
>Ga0163217_1062356_pt1 | contig 20712 bp, 5 predicted proteins | sample SynspAceP_FD_185933 | JGI IMG/M metagenome (GOLD analysis project Ga0163217, IMG submission 185933) | Saline lake microbial communities from Ace Lake in Antarctica - Synechococcus sp. Ace-P (PacBio error correction) | ecosystem: Environmental > Aquatic > Non-marine Saline and Alkaline > Saline ...
GGATGCAATCGGTGGAAGAGGAGCTGATATACGAGGTGGTGGGGTAAGGAGACAAGTGGGACTAGTGTGCGCGAGTGGAAGTGAGGGGGACGTAGGTAACGAAAAAAAAGGAGGAGGAGCGGGGTGAAACGCGAGGCTGAGGAAAGAAAAGAGGAGGAAAAAGCCAAAAATGCCCCAAAGAGGCCATTAAACTTTTTTTGGGGCCCAAAACCCCCACCAGTGAAAAGAGACCTTTAAAATCCCAAATGGAAGTTCTATTGAACCATAGAGGCTTCCCGTCCAGTAAAAAAATGTTGTTAAGGGAGTCATTAAATCCTTAAAAAACCTACGCAGCATTAATGCGAAAAATTCCCTAGACCATAAACTTTTCGAAAGACATTCCAAAACCATTCAGTTCTTGTACGAGAAATTCGAAAACACCGAAAGCCAAGGAATTAATCGCCAGCGATCCACTTGCATAACGATCGGCACGTTGATCTTGTAGCCAGCAAGAACGATAGACTACACTCGAAATCTTTTAAATCTCTCATTTGGTTTTAAATTCCCTGGCGTACGTCTAATATTTTCAGGGAGAAGAGTAAATTTGAAAGCGGAAAATGGGTATTCATCATCAAAGAGAGAACAATATCCCTCTAATGTCGCCCTCGCGGGCTTGCGCGAAGGATTATTTTACTTTTTCAATATCTATTTAAAAGGCCAATGCGAAAATTTAAAAAGCAACTACCCTGTTTCCTTCCCTCACTTTCAATCCAGATCCCACTCTCACCATGGTTCCCTCCACGAATTCTTTGCATAGAGGTTATAAAGGCCAGACCTGATCCCATTTCCATCTGCCGTCCTTGGTAGTTACATTTTTATCGATTTTGAATAATCCTGTTCACCCGAAATGCTTCGCTCCTTCCCACTGACAGGAGCGCCATTCGTCCGATACGCGATGGATTTCGAATTGAAATTGTTTTGGCTCGATGGAATGGTATGAATAATCTATTTTGCATCGGCCAGTGAATTAAATAACCGTTGGATTAGAGAATTGCGCAGTGACTGTTTTAACATATTTTTTCATCGACAATATACTTCGGTCCTGACAGAAGTCGAATCACTATCAATGATTACAAAATTGTTCTTTTGAATTTCTGCAGTCGATCCAACAGGTCGAATATTCTATAGAGCACTCGTCCTAAATTTACATGTGAACCGGTTAAATCTAATTGTTACCTGTTTGTGATTGGTGCCAATAACAACAGATTAGTCCAACAAGGAACCAATGTTACTATGCCGTTGTATTTTAACTTTTCTCTATGAAACTTCAACTTCTTCTTATGCCTGACTTTCCTAAAGTCATTCTTAAGGTGGAAAGGCCTATTATACTAATAAAAGGAGCTTTCTCAAGGCATGGGCGATATCGAGAACAGCTTTGTGTTCCCTTGTACCTATGGGAAAAAGAATTTCCCTAATTGGATTTCGTCTCTCTAGCCTTTTCTTTTGCAACTATCAGTTCCGACGAATGAAAGCCGACAGCAAGAATTTGGCTAGATCAAATCTCTTCCGCCAATTTTTTCGTTTTCTTTCCCTTGCCGCGCAAATTTTATTCTTAGAGATATCAGTTTCCGCGCCCGTTTTGCCTTCTCCTTCCCTTTTGGAAAACTAGGAGTTCGATTTAGAAAATGATCATTCTGCAGCACGTTTTTCCCGTCTCTTGCGAATTTGATGTTCAATCTCTTAATGTTCGGCAATCTTTAATTTCGTCCGAACTGGCGTTTTTTTCTTTTCCCTGCCCTGGTGTTCAAGTTCAATATTGGCAATAGACCAATTCTGCCGCGACGTTTCTCCCCTTTCCCCCGCTTTGATGTCTTGAGCTCAATATTTGCTATCTAATTCGGGCCCGCAACGTTTTTTCTTTCACCGCTTTGCTGTTCAATGTTCAATAATTCGCAATCCTTATTTCTGCGCACGTTTCCCTTATTCCAAGCTTTTGGATGATAACAATTCAAACGAAGGTTCAATTTTTGTTTTTGAAGTTCAGCTTACCGTTTTTCATTCTTTATAGTTGGTCTGTCGGCTCATGTACAGTGCATTAATTTTACCTTCCTATTAAATAATGAATTAACCAATTTAAAATAAGTGCCTAACACTTTCTTTAATTAATAACACGCCTATTAAAATTCTAGAACTGAAAGTGGGCTTCAAAATCTCATGCCTTTTTATTAAAATTTTGTGTTTTTTAATTAATGTCCTTAATATTTCCAGTCTGAAAAATCAACCGCCACGATTAATAAGTCTCAAAGTGTTCCAAATTCTATTTTTTCCAATGTCTCGAATAGTTGTTCGCATTGGTTCGATTTTCTTATCATGGGAAATAAATCAGAGAGAATTCTGCGGTAACCATAATCAAATGCAAACAATCGATCCAAATTTAGACTAGTGTTCAGGCTTAACAGATTTTTTTTGATAGCCTCTTCAATCCGTTATTCTACATCATGAAATTTCTCTTTGATGTGATCGAAGAACTATCGCTGGTACTACAATTAATTTTCGAATTGGTGACTTCCATTTCGTTTTCGCAGCCATTACCAGTTCAAACAATTGAATTTGAGTATGTCTTTAGTAAATATTAATCCCATAGTTTGTGAAGATCATAAACATAGCTACTTTCAACCGCACTGAAATTATGAACCTGAGACGCGATCGTCTTGATAATCGATCGATGACATGGTGTCCCAATTCCTAACGAGATATTGCCGTGGAGCAATGTAACTGGACGCCTTGATTTACATTAGTCGGATAGTGCAGAGGAGGCCCTTGTATTATTTGTCCCGACTAATTAACTAATAAAGAGGGTTTCCCGACTTATAGGTTCCTCGACCTGTCATTGCCCGCATGGGAGGGTGGGAATTTATAAGAAGAATGCAACAAATGTCGTGTCCCAATAAAGGAATACGAAAATTTTGTTTTTTATCGGCCTTTACAATTCCTCAGGAAGGAACAAGGGCAAAAACTAATCCGTCGATACGGCCTTTTTATGACAAGGCCTATATACAAGGCATGGTAGACGTTCAATTTTTATTTGCTTGGATGGTGTGAATTCAATTTTTTTTCTGTTTAAAAAATTTTGAATTTATGTAATGGGGTTGGGCGAGAGAGGTGTACTAGACTATAATCCTTTTTTTTTTGAATTTTGTTGTCTCAGTTCTTGGTAAGTTTTGATTTCGCCAATAATCTAGTTATCCAACCAGAACGAAACAACGTAAAATTAGAATAAATCAGTATATGATTCCGGTGAATTCTCGATTAGAACAATCCCAAAGTTTTCGAAGAACAATCCACTTTATCTCTTCTACTCCGAATCCAATTCCGCTCCAATCCTATAGTTACGAAAAAAGCTATGATGAAAATCAATTCCTTCTTTAAAACTCGAGGGTCGATACTGTTAAGGCCTTGCTCTCCCCTATTAATTCTTCAAGTTAACCCAATAATTTTCAGAAAACGTAAATGGGGAATGTTAGCCGAAGTTTACGAAAACAGGAACGTTTAGTTCAAATTAATTGTAAATAGAATATTAAAAAGTTGAGATGCCGTAATCCCCAAATATCACATGAAATTTTAGAGAAAAGGAAATAGCAAAGTAAATTTTCTAGTGGCCTAGAGCGCAATAAAAAAGGAATTCGACACTGATAGACCTAAACTTGTCTTCGGTAATGCTGTCGAAGCCCCCCGTAGTTTTTTATTCTTTAATTCAGCCAATGAAACTTTTTATGTAAAAATCATTATCATGGAGTCAATATTTTTCAAGTATTCCGTTTACTGCTTCGGTTATAAATTGGTTATAGCCAAGCCTCAAGAAATTATCAATTAAAATTAAAGGAGGAATAGTTCCATTTTCAAGACGCTAATCATTATTCAATGAAAACGCCTGGCCTTGGTCCTCCTATCGGGCAATGTTCTACTGATAAACTGAAATGTTAAGTCCTTTGGGCGTTATTCTGTTATTGATGAGCCGCCAATGCAAGGATTAAAAACCACATCAAAAGAGCGTTAACGAGAATCTTGCCTACACAACAAAATTGTAATGACTACACTAGAAGCAACTACACCGACACGCTCAAAAGGATCTTCAAGGTAAAAGTACGAAACAATAGAAAATATTGTGGAGTGTACAATCTGGAACTGTGGCACTTACGATTTGGAAACCGAAGATCTTTTTAATGAAGAAATGGGCGAAATTATTGGGTTAACCACACTAAAGTGAATTAGCGCCCATAAATTTTGATACTGGAAATCACTTGGGACCATCCCTCAAAGATTTTGAACAACCATGATGATTTAGAATCCTTTAGTTTGGGTGATTCTCTCTCAACGTTGACATTGAGTTAGAAATCTTGCCATAAAAATGGAAATTGGAAATGGGACCGTATAAAGAAAGGTAATAGAATTTCGAAAGAAGTGAACCCCTTAAATTGTTTCGGAACCCATACCGACAATTGATGTAAAATACAAAAAAAAACGAAATTGAATTACTAAAAAGAAAAAGAAGATTGAATGTGCTAGCTAAAGCAAACTTCAGATATAACTCACTGGACTGGGGACCGCATCTATAACGATACCACTATACAGCGATAACTACTAAAATATTTTGGCTATGAGCTTCCGACGACTAATTGCCTTCTGAATAACAATCCAAAGTCTGGGAGCGTCATGTTCATCCAGATGATCGTAAGACAAGTAATAAACCTTGTGAATAAAGGCGCTTATCTTGATGAATGCAGACCTGGGAACATGAATATCGTTAAAAAACAAGATAATACTTATTGCCCATTTAATCGATAAGGCCTATATCGTAAGGGATGGAAAAAGGGACTTCCCTTAATGGCGTTGGGTCATGGCAGGATATAACTTTAAGCTAAATGAATCGGAACTGGACAATTAAAAGTTTTTGGAATCTGTATCAATAAAATACTAAAGACCTAATCCTATACTTAACTAGCAAAGCTATTCATTGGCGCCATTAGGGCCTGAAATCATTTACGTTATGAGCGGTAATTGAAAGACAGGGTATCAGGCCAAAGAAGAACTTATAGTAAAACACCTAAGATTGTTTCAAGGACCCAATACAGATACGCCATTTTGAAAAGACATTTCAAATAAAGCTTAAAAACTGGGAAATTTGTTGAGTTGGATATTATTATTATTCAAAAAGCAAAAGAGAGAGAGAGGTTATCTATAGTTACCTGTAGCGGGCGAGATGGTGATTTAAATATTTATTTCCTATCAAAAGATAGCTCACAGACCGCAAGCATTACGAACGTGTCCTTAACCGACCAAGAAGAATTACAGAAAAACGCTACAGCACTTGAGATTCAAATGCTGAGCTGGAGAATTTGCTATGTGGACCTCCCATCGACTTCAGAACCTTTACGCATGTAACCATTTTTAACTCAACTAGAAAAAAAATATGGTGATAGTTCTTGATGCAATAAGGTAAAACGTACATACATTTTGCCGTTGATGGCGCCAATAGAATGTCGTCATAATAATTCAGCATCTTTGATATTCTGGGTCGGAAAAACAGAGAAACCTTAGAAAATGTAGAATCTTAATGCAGTAATGACCGATCTCATCCGAGCCTTAGTAGTCGTGTGATTATCCGAAAAGAAAGGCATCTATTATGTTGAATAAAGCTGTCCTATGGTGTTAATCATATTACAGACGCCTTTACGCAAAGGTTTTTAAATGTTAGTCAATACGCCTTAATAATAAACAGTTCTACCCAGACTAACCTCCAAACATTCCGTATTAGTGCCAAAGCCAACCCAACATCTCCTTTAAAATCACTGTAAGATAACGTATTGGAATTAAAAAGAGTATTTATAAAAAAATATTCGTGCATATTTCAACGGCTTTCATACAAAAGCTTTGAGTATATAACCGGCACGGATAGCCTAGCAATAACAAAAAAGCTAATTAGAACAATTAGGGGGTAAATGAGGGTTGAAAGTACTTGAAGGAAAAAGGAAAGTAAATTTAGTGTTTGAAATTTTTAAAATAGATAAGATGAAAACGTAAATATTCTTTTGGTTGAAGACAAGAAATAGATATTCTATCTTACTAACCGAGCATTTCAACGAATTAAGACTTACCATCATTTTTTTAAGACGTTTGGTTAAGAACCGGAAGAGGAAGCCATAAAATATCTTGGATGAAGAGCTGCTGGTAAGAAAAACTAACCCTAACTATTGCCTGATCTTGACCTTTTAGACGTTAATTTACCAAAAATCAATGGGCTTTTAAGTTCTAAAATAGTATAAAGGAAAATAAACTAATATAAAGCATTTTGCCCGTTATCATTTAACAACCATGTTCTTCATTATTGAAACTTTCGAAATCTATATCGAGGATTCGACGTTAATTGCTATAGCTTGTAAAACCCATTGAAATAGATGCATTGTTAAAAGCAATTATTCAGATTGAAAACTCCTGGTTACAGATCGTTAAAATTACCGACCAAACGAAAATTGGAGTTAGATGAAATACAAACACAATCAAACTTCACAAGATCTTACTATGGAAGACAATTCCAGGAGATTTCACTGCTCATGGCCAAGATTATTTGGATGAGTATTTTTAAAAATTTAAATGCGGGGTTAACTGCTAAAAGCTTTAGTGAGACAGAAAAATTATAGGGACAAAGGGATATTATTGATATCATAATTCTGTAGCGAGGTCTATCCTTGCCGACTTGGATGGTAATGGCAATTAATTGGATGCAATGACCAATTGGCCTAAAGGTGATACCTATTGTTATACTGTAACGGATATACGGATATTCCTTTTAGCATTCAACCCTAAGTTCGTGGACGTCTTCCGGATTACCTCTTGGAAGGATGATTAACTGCGTTTCACGTATACAAATCTATCATTTCATAATATCGAACGAAAAAAAAATATGTAACTAGAAATTGGAAACGATCTCAGAAAATATCCCGAACTGTTTCCCAATTAAGTCTCAGAAACCACTTATTTATTTATGACGTTGATACATTAACCATTTTTAAATGTAATGAACGCCTTCCTGTTCCCCTTTAGCGGCTATAACGATCGCGATGAATTTTCATTGGCCTATCTCTCTTAGATATTAGACCAGAAAATGAAATATTCGTATTTACGAACGAGAAAAGAATAGAAAAAGGAAAGAATAGCACACAATCTTTCCTCAGAGCCTATATAGGGCGAATGTTTGAACACAAAAAGAAGAATGGAGCTGTATTTACTCCGCAGAAATTTGGAGGTGTAATAATGTTGTTGCTTTCTCATGACCAACAAAACATAGGTATACCGCGTAAACGATTTTTTCGGTACAGATTAATTAATCGGAAGGAATATGAGAAAGTCAAAATAAAGAGGTTTAAGGATAACTAGCATGGACCAACTATATGTAGAAGGCTCCTTTTAACTAAATAATGGGCTAATCGGCCTATCCCATGAAAATTATAGATTGAGAAAAAATGAACAAAAATAATATTTTTACAAGGCTTAAATTGATTCGCACACGAATTGGACAAATATATTTTTGGATATTCCGGCAAAAAGGCATCTCAATTTAAGAAATGAATAAATAGCATGACAGTTTAAAAAAAGCGTGTCAATTAATCGCTGACAATCCTATTTTCTGTTCAAACTTCAAAAGCACCGACCTTTTTAAACGAAAGTTATATATTCTCAAGAAACCTGTTATTGGGTCAAGAATTATTTTAAAGCTCTCAAACTTAGGAAACCTATTGGTCATCAAAAACGGCTAATGTATCAGCCGGTAAAGTTTAAAAAGTGGCACGTTTTGATTAAAAGTTCATCAGTTTTCACAAAAGAAAGTGGTGTCAGATTTTTAATCGAATGATGGTGATAAGTTCCATCCTTTACAGTGCCCTAATAGCAATGAATGTAATTAGATCTTGTACTAATTGATGATTTAAAGTCTAAGCTTCAAATTTAAGACTATCCCGACAACTAAATGCCGTTGGTAAATATGGACTGCCATTATTCAATTCCAAATATAGTGGTACCTCAAACTTTGAAGAACATACACAGGCTTTTTAAGTATTTACATACTAAATAGGAACGTTTTACAACATGTTCACTATTTATATATTTAAGTGGGCCTACTTTCCTCCAGTAACCGAACATCAGGAGAATAATATGTATCGAAAATCATTTAATTGAATGAGTTGGAACTGTAAAGCCTACATGCAGCGGTCTCTGAGCTCAGAAAGGTTTGGGCCTAGACGGACTAGGTTAATTTCATTTACCAATCCGAAAAGGACTTAGAATCATTTGCGTTTAAACACGACAACTAATTCAGAGCCTATTCTGATTTCTGTTGGCAGTATCAACATGCCAGAGATGCCCGGGATTGAGTGTCCTAAATTATGGTGCTTGAAGATTCCCACACCAACTATAGATTTGGTATAGTAACTTCTTCTAGTTTCCGAATGAAGATTAGAACCTGCTGGCAGCGGGAGCTTCGAAGTTCGTTAAGGATTTGTTTCCAAAACGCATTAAGACAGAAAACTAGAGGAGCTGACCTATCGCCACTGCTACTTCCTTCTTAACCAACAGGCCCCTTCTCTCCAAAGTTCTAATCATAGTATAAATGTTATGGACCTAGATGTTTTTCTTATACGCACTGTGTGAGAAAATTTGTATGAGTCACAAAGGAATTTCAAGTCCAAATAAGGCGAAATGTCGCAAACCTTAACGTTGGTAGTTGTTATCACATTGCAAGGCCATCTAAGAGCAAGAGATACGCTGTAAATAGTAAAGAAATTCCCGAAAGTTCTTTTTATCTAGTTCGATGTTCCTAATAGTATATTTAGACATTCTTCCAAATCCTTGTGGACAGTGGCTTTTCACCAATAATTCTTACCAATTGAATATGAAAAGGCCTTTAACCTATCTGCTTCGTTGTTTGGATGAACTCACATTGATACTATCAATTTCATGTTTTAACTGAGGTTTTTCAACGCGAGTCGACAAAATCCCAGCCGACATTATGGGCATATTAATGTCAAGGAAATATTAAAATAAAGTTGAAACCTGTATTTCTGTTAGATAGTCCTATAGCTTCCATGTGGGGTTGTAAAATCCTGTACATATAGAGATTTAAGTATAGAGGTGTATAACCTCCCTATTAAAAAGTTGTTACACTACACATCGATTAAGAGTAGTTGCCATCTCATTTGATTTTTTTCAGATATCCATAACTTTTCGCATTAATCTTATCGTTACCATCATAGCTCAATCAAATTAGGTTTATTTTTTAATCATCATTTTTATGAGTTTACAGAAAATAAATCTGATAGCGGAAATATTCCTAAAAAGTCATATAAATTGGATTTTACTTCAGCATAGATCGTCTCCCGTTATTCATACTTATTTTGCAACTAAAAAGTCAAAGCTAAAGTTACTGAAGCCATTTTTTCCCCTACACGTAATAATATTTATTGAAATAGTTAAAAGTCCATCCAATTTCAGAAGGCTGGTCCAAATGCATTCACATATTTTCCGTAACCCATATATGATATCTTCAAATCATTGGATGTGTTAGAAAAACGACGTATTTTGCGTAAATTTTGGATCTTCCTTCAAATTTTTTAAATATCTTTGCTAACCATGCAGGTCTGGTATATTTATGTCCAAGAAAATTAAATCAATTGAATTTTTTATCCTTCTTTTGGGTAAGCTTTCTCTCAAATCTTTTTAAGGGCAATCTCTCCGGTGCTTGCTGTTTCTAAATGTGCCTGCTTTAAGTTATCGATAGCTCTTGCATAATGAAGATATCGCAATGTACTTCTACCAAAAGTAGTTCATAGTCAATTTTAAGATTCATTAATACCAAGCTACAATCCTTATTTTTATAAGTTTAAACTTAAAGTTAAGAATACACTATTTAAGAATAAACCTAACTTATACAATATTTTTATTTGCGTTTTTGGACTTGAAATAATTTGAAATATGAATTTGAAACCCGAAGATATGATTTTACGGAAGAAAGTTGATTTAGGTTTTTTGAAAGGTTTTTGATGAAGAGTACCACAAAATGATGCATTTCCACAAATATTGCAAGTCCTCCCAATGCCTCAATTAGTATAATTGGAAGAAAAGAACAATATTTTAAATCACGATAGGTTTCGATATGGTCAAGCACGCAAAATAAAGAATCTTTGTAAATTGTGACCGTAAGGTCAGGAAAGGATATTAGAAATGAAAGATTAAATGACGATTCCAAGAAACAAAAAACTTTTCATATTGTTAAAAAGATGAAAATTAATTCCCAAATGTAGGAGTTCTCCCCATTTCCTTGGGCAATGATAAAAAATCGTGCACTGGTGCGCGATGATAAAAAAAGGAAAATAGCTAAGTGAACATCCAGCTGACTACCTTAAAGATCTGCGAAACAAATTTCTATTTATATTTGATTTAAAGGAAAAGCACCTTAAAAAAGCTCAATCAAAAAACTTGAAAATAAGAAATGATGGATTGAAATATCTTTTATAAACACGACTTCACTGATTTGAAATCAACCCCATGAAAGTCAATCAAACCCTAATAGGGTTAATTCGCTACAAACAAAATCGAATATTTAGCAAACAATAGGAGAGCGTTATATTTGACCTATCAATAAATAATCTTGAGAAACAAGCACCTAGATTAATTGAAGGTATCCGCCAATTACGGAAAAGTTACTCTCGACCAGAGAAATCAGCGTTGAAATCGACATGGAAATATGAATTCCGCTTCATTGTTCAAGTTTTAGATTTTGGTAAGTAATAAATTTATCCAGATTACAAAGGCTAGGTATTACTATTGAACAATGTGGCTAGAGTGGTCCTCTTCAAAGAAACCCTTGTTCGGTCGTTATTTGACACTTTATTGATAATGCCTACAAGTATAAGAGCAATAAGGAAAGAGATTTGTTGATTGAAATTTTTCCCCAGAAGAAAAAGAAGGAAGGATGCCTTTTCACATAAGGGAATACATGGTATGCAAGGGGGAAGAATCACCTAAATCCTGTTTTAAACCTTTGTTAGGCTTCATAACTAAAAGCGTATTACAAGGGCAATCGGCCTAGGTCCTGGCCTTCAGTTAACGATCATAACAGAACTTGGAGCGAATTGTAAGTCGATCAACTTTTGGTGAGGGCTCTGCATTATTTTTCGATCGTCAGAAAATTAACTACTAACAAAGGTATTGGAACTAAGCTTCAAATTTAGAGAAATAATCCACTTGGCACTATTCCATTAAAAATATGTTCTAATAGTTCAATAAATATGTTCAGCTGAAATTGGTTTATTGCCTAAAATCTTGAATTACGGCTTTTCACAGCTTTAAGGATAATCTGCTCTTCTTGCACTTAGTATTACAGCAAAACAAATGACTACACATTTTTTGCGCGAAGCTCTATCTGGGATCTATTCAAAGCCCTTCATAAATTGAGCCAACCGTTGCATTTTTGCATCTTGATGTTCAAAAGAGAATCAAAAGGGGCTAGGTAAAATTAAGATTCTATCATCTCGTTTTCCAACAATTCCAAACCTTTCAATTCGTTGGTCGCAACTTGAATTTTCTATCGCATATCAGATTAATTTATGAAAATAGAAAGTCAAAAACGGAACGTTTTTCCAACATCCATCAAACCTAATCACAGTATCGCAGCTAAAAAAACTCAATGTCACCTTTTATAGTAACATCAAAATATAGTCTATTCAATCGAGCTTTAGAAAACACTTATTGTTTAAGCCTAATTTTTCATCAATCCTCGTTCTTAACGGGATTTAATCGTAACGATTATATATTAAAATTCTTCCCTGGCCCTTAGTTTTTTCGTGTGAAACTTTTACTTTGCCAATGATGTTAATTGCAACCAAATTGCTCATAATTTTAAGTAATCGTGCGCTTAAAAACTCTTGTCATGCGAGCGGTTTTTTCAACATAGCTATTGCAGTGGTTCTTGTAGGCGTATTATATCTTTTTCATTGAGGAGGTGCGGAAGCTTAATTAAGGAATCTTTTTAGATTGAATCGGCCTTGACTGCTGCAACCACGTCATGTGCCGTTTTTGTAGTAGCGGGGATGGTACTGATATGCCAAAAGAATGAGGTCAGGTTTTTTCGCACATCGGTAAATCTCCTCTCGTGAAATAGAAAATGCAAGCTTCCTGACCCGTTTTTTGCAATGCCTTGGATCTCTGTGATTAATCTTGCCATTTCTTCGAAATGCATCTAGCGTCAATACATATACGCTTCATTGTCTTCTACCAAGAGGATGTTGCCGAGATCATTATTCTGAATTTTTCATACTATTGTTAAATTTTAGGAATTGTGAAAAATAAAAATATAGTGCCTTTCTCGCGTGTAGAATTTAACCAATTCTTCCCCACCTAAACATTCAATGTGTCCTATAGCAATGAAAAGGCCAATTCCTGTACAGCCGGGCAATAGGAATCATCCTTAATTATTGGGAGCCATGTGAAACATGACAAATATTTTAGTTGTAAAACTGGGGTCTATTCCTATAGGCCATAATACCTTAATTGAAAAATTCCCATTTCATTTTCATTTCAGTGTTTTCTTAACCTCTATTATTGGAGCCGGTTGTGAAAATTTGAATATTTTGAAGTGCTTGTCAAGAAAACAATGGAATATTTGGGTATAGCCGCTTTAGGAACAATATAAAGTAAGCAGATGGTTTCGATGTAATGGTGCCTTGAATGCTCTGAAATGATACTCTTCTCAATCCACTTAAGATTCAGAAAGTATTTCATTCAAATCTACTTCTCTCTTTCGTCTTTATCCCACTGGCTCTTGAAATACGCCAATAGGTCGAGGTATGGAAATTCTGCTTTCAATCTTTGGCACCGATCCTTGTCGCAAAAATTAATATATTGTGCGCCTTTTCATTCAGTCTGGTCCTCCTATTTTTTCTGGGTCAATTGGATCCATAAAACTAGAAACCATCCTCAGGGTTCCGCAAAATCATGGACGCAATAAAAAGCAAATTGTTACCAACTCTGTCATTAGAGCGTTCGAGTTTCTTGTGTATACTGATTGTATCACTCTTGGTTTTTGATTTCTCCGTATTGTCTGATCGAAAATCTAGTCCGATGACTAACATTGATAAATCGTTTTTGTTCTCATCATAAATGGAGAATTGGAAAATTAGGGCGAAAAAATTCAGTACCTCCTTTTCGGACTTCAAATTGCCACGAGCCGACATAACTTGTCCTTTTCAGCACTGTCCATTATCTGACGTGAACGAGCTGTCTTCTTTATGGTGTGAAAGGGCGTGTAACTGCAATGATGTTCTTTACCGCATATTGCTTTTTTCGCCTTTCCACCATACAAATGTTCCGGCTGCTTTGTTTCCATCGTACGAATACGATCTAGTTTGTTGAAATGACCGCTTGCCCCCTAGTGGTGCGTAACACTTTTTGGCCTTGAATCTGTCTTTTTCATCAGATTCTTTTTGCTCAGATGATATCGGTCATCGCTCCGACCCATCGTCGAACTGCCTTCGCCATCTGCTCATTTTAACACGATTACCTCCCCTGTCTATTATATAAACTATTTTTACAGCATGTACTTGAACACTCGATATCTTCCTGTTCCCCAACGGTCACAGTAATTGCGGGTTCCTTGCATAATTGCTTGTCAATACTAATTCTGAGATTCTATCGAGAATCCCTCTGATGAAAGATTATCGTTCAGGAAATCCTATATCAGACAGTGTCGATTGTTGAAGGCATACGTTTGTCCAGAATAAATCCTTTCAATGGCCTTGGATCGTAAAGCATGTACCATTAACTATAGCCCATCGCCAAATGCGATTCATATTCGTGCTCGTCCGTTCTCTTTTTCGAATCGTTCTTATTTGCAAAGCAAAGAGCTTCTCTCTGCATGCTTTTCGTTGTGAATAACTAAATATCCCTGAATAAAACGCACAGAGAAACTCGTTCCTTCCCCTGTTTAATAGGAACTTACTGTCAATTCTATGGGAAATTCCTTCTTTCTTTCTAATTACTACGCAGACTAGAGCTCTGAGACATTTGCCGAAGCATTTTTAAGCCTTCCCCCCTGTTGTTTTTAGGTAATCGGTTCATTCCGTCGTCTATGCCATAACTTCGTAATATTTTTCCGGTATAATGTACTCAGAAAGCTTCTGCCCATGTACGATCTACTAGCCCCGCCAGCCAACATGTTTGTTTTTTTCAGACTTGTTGGATTCCAGAAAATTTCACGTTCCCTTAACAATCGATACAGACTTATGGCACCAATGCAGGGCGTTCATACGGATAAGCGCAGTCTGTTTCTTCGCTGCGGTCCCTCGAAATTTTCTTGCTGCGTTTTTTCGTTCGGTAATCATCCTGGTTAACTCTCCACCGAGTAAGGAAATGCATTTCACTTGCCCATTTTTCATGGTCACGCGTGCGTCTCCAACCAACCGATGGGTTGCCTTTCAAATCCTTTATCCAAAAGGACAAGCTTCCAGACTCACCTTTAATAACCATTTTTCGATAAGTTTCCAAAAAGCGGTCTGGTTTCTGTAAAAAGTATTCCCAAGGACAGATTTACCATCTTAAAATTTGCTCTTCATTTCGGCTTCAGATCATGCTTAGAGTCCACTGGGGTTCATCATTCAAATATCCTCACCATTGGAAGCTCAAGGTAATTTAACGCACTTCGGTTAGCTTCTCAAAATGGTGCGCATTCTTGTTTTTCACTTCCTGAGGATTGATTTCTGCTTTTCCTTTGTCGTTCAATTATCTCGCTGAAAACTACCATACACTGATATTCGCTGGCACCCCTAGTATTCTATGATGCCATTGAGTGGTGTTTCGCCGTTTCCATTGCACCGGCATGTCCATGTTATTCTTTTCCCTGCGACTGTAAGAGCTAATACTTCTATCATCAACTCAACCCCTTTTTTTAATCACACAAAAGATCCTCATTGCTTGCTGAGAGTTCATCTTGTTACTTTCCGCATAAATAATTCTAGATCCAAGCGGCAATAAGAAGTGGTAGCTATCGTCCAGTCCCAAGGCAATTTCCTTGACCATTCAGGCGACTTGCAGTATCATACCGTTAACCATCTTGGTCGAAAGGTCTCAATATTCCCGGAACTTCCATTTGGCAAGGTTGCCTGCTTGCGGTTTCAATCCCTAAGGTTCACTTTTCTCTGTAATGGTCTTGGCAACCGCATATATACAGTACGCTGTTTCTGGGCGATGAGTCGCCGGACCAGCTCAATCCATACGATATTGCCCTATGTTGTTGTACATATCGGTTTCAAAATTTCGCCTTGATTTCCAATCCATTATATAAACGAGTTATGTTTTGTTCTTTGTTGACGGACCTGATCATGCTCATGTCGTACAAATGTCCCTAATGGTCTGGAGCGCGTTTCTTTTAATGTATACATCTAAAATTCCTAGCCAGCTGGGGTTATACGTTGCAAGAAGAGCCATCAAACCACCTGCACAACATAATTACATCAGGCGTAACTCGAAAATCGTGGGCAAGTTCTATTTTCTGTATTTTCTTTCGACTATGTTCAGCGCAATGATGGACTTCTAGTTTTTCTGAATCAGCCCAGCATAGAGTCCGGAATTCTAATTTCTACAACTTTTTTCGAACCTAATAGTACACTGCCTTTACATCATGGATTATTTTTTAAGGATGCCGTATGATCGTTTTCATGCCAGCCCATTTGCTGCACTTCTATTAAAAGAATAGACCAACCTGCTTCATCCGTCATCTCCCAAAGTTCTTTAGACTTTATTCTTCCATAACAAAGCCTTAGGCAACTGTCCCTCTCCACTATTGTAAAAGACTTCACATCGACTTGTTTGAACCATAAAAAAGTCTTTTCCCTGGCTGTCGTGAGACGCAAGTGATTCGCTATGCGATGTAATGCTTTTTACCTATCGATGGGTAGCAACCCATAGTTCAAGCAAAATCAAAACGCCGCAAAAATCAGAAATGTGTTTTGCACATGTATGTAAGAAAGCAGCACAACTTATGTAAAGTCATCAGTATCACTTTCATTAAAAACCATGGTTTATCTATTAACGAAGAGTTTTGTTTGTTCCAGTCTTTGCTTTTTGTTATGCCGTCACACGTCCGCGTTCGTCCCTGGCAATCCAGTTGGGTTAATCCGAGCCCTTTTCATTGAGAAACTGGAGTTACTGTAAACAGTGGTTAGCCAAGAAGATTTCCTTCTCCGTTTTTTTTGTAAGTTGGAGGTGGTAAATGTCATAGGGTTCCCGATTTTCCCTAACGTGCACGAGCCACTAGTTTTACAAAGTTCTTCTTTAATTGGATGATTAGGCCCTTGAACGTTAAATTCTGGGGTGTTTTTACCGATTAACTATCGGCTGCTCATAACCGTCATATTTCGTAAACGCCTCATGATGCATACATAATCTTTGGGGCCGGTTCGTTCAGAAAGGGTTTCCGCCTTCGGGTAATTAAATTGCTCTTTTTGTATTGGTGATTGACGTACTTTTCAGCAGTTTGAGCCTACGGATTGTTCTCTGCCACCTGTTCTGGTTGATTGTCCCCGGAGTTGCGCTACAATTTCCCACTTTACCACTGGGATTATCAGCCATAATTGGTCAAGACCGTTTCAAACCTCAGCGTCCATTCATATTTTATGGTTTTGCAAAAACGAAGGGTTTCCAAACCACTCCACTTGGTTTTCATTGGCCTATTTTCCTGCAAACTGGCTAACGTTCTTTCTACGTTGATTCGTCTGATGAATAACATCAAGTGCATTCTTTCCATCCTAAAAATTCTTCTGGTGCAATGCGAAGTATAGGCTGTTTGCTGGTAGGACTACATAGCTATAGCATTGACCTTCGCGTCGCGGTATTCCAATAAGATCAGATACCCTCTTGCCACAAGTTGCTTTAACAACGTTGCTCGCTTTGCTGAATGTTGCTCATGTCTGCTTCAATGGCTATTCTTTAGCATCCCTGGCCAGCAGAGCATATAAGCATTTTGCACATTTACGCGGTAGTCGATCCTCACCGTTACTTGACCAGTAGGTTATGGCAAGTATAACCCCATTTTGTTTTTCTATACGGCGGCGGATTTTACGAAATGATTAAGATCCTTTCCCTTAGAACAGGAGCTTCGTTTTCGTTGGTTGTTGCTAGATCCTCTTCTAAACGAAATTTCAAATAAGGTTTAGCCCTAATGTAATTTCTCAGTGCCAATAAGCCCGCATGCTTGAAGAAGTCCGCACTCACAATACACAAAAATTACCCGTTCCATTAATGGTGCAAGAAGACACATCCAACGAACGCATCGATCAGTGATTTGCTTCAGATCTAAGTGCTTTTAAATAATGCGTGTTATATCATTAGATTGGCGCAGGCAACGGCAAAAATTTTGTCATTATCTATCAGTTAAAAGGTGCCAAAATAGGTTTGATCTCAATTTGAAATTTCATCTTGCCTCTGGATTGAAGTGAGTGTTGCTTGGGACTTATTTGCAAAATACTCTCCTTAAAGTGAGGCCGCTTTATAGCGTACGCTTTCATTTCTCCATACTAGCTTCGGACCAATAGCCCTCTACGAAGCATGATTCATGAAAAGGATTTTGTGTTCTTTTTCCCGTAATGTGTTTTCACAAGCCCTCAAATCCTTTTATTGAGGCAAGATTCAAGTGAAAAATGAGATTAATTTATCCAAATTAGTTTTGGCTTTCATCTAAAAAGATGATTGTGTCACTGAGACTGCTTCTTCCTATTGAATTTACTTCTTTGTGCCGTGTATAAAGGAAACAATAAATGCATACCTAATACTGCTATGAAGAGAACATATAAAAGTATTACGAACTTTTTTTATTAAATAGACTTCGTTATTTGCCCTTTTTAGAATTACAAGGCGCATTTATGGATTAATTGCGCATGTGCTAGGCTGCCGTTACTTATTAGGGTGTAAGAAATCAAGCGTGTTAAGTAAGTATCGCATACGTTGTTTCCTATTTTGTCATTTTTATACTTGCATACAAAATTGGCTGTTTTTTGATATCGGGGAATTTACTCCTTTTTTTTTAATAACAGCACGTTATTTAATGATTGTAATAACTTGATGTACGTACTGCAACAACAGCCCACATGCAAGTTATATCCTGTGATCATAAAAAAAAAAAATAATAGGAGGCTGATACCGATACAAAAAATATAAAATGAGTAACTATGTATATCTGAGAGACGTATAGTCATAATATGTCTGAAGATGAACGTTTTCAGTGTCCTTGATTCATAAATGCTAGAAAGATTTTTTAACAACCAATATGTGACGTGGTCCATAAGATCAAACATTCCTTCCGAGTGTACGCGAAGAACGAGAATAGGGACAGCGGCGCCGGTACTCTGTTGCCCGATAGTCTGTCAAAGGTTATATTAACGGTCCCTTTTGGAATTGCGAAAAATTAAAGAAATTAAATATATCCCTTTTAAGATGTGTAATCAAAGGACAGATTGATGGCATTTACAAAAGAATTTTTCCTTTCACCTGAAGAAAGTAAATATTCCATGAGGTCCTATGTTCTACCAATTTTTAAGGAGCCCTTCAATACTTTCCTAATTGCGTGCTTTTGCGTGAGATAACATTCTTCCATGCATCCATTATCTGTTTCCTTGAAGACTAGTATGTGCTAAAGGCATGTAGGCTACGTACATTCTTATATTAGACTTTGGTCGTTATTTCTAGTCAAAACCTCACTATCAACCCTGGCCCGCCAGACATAGTCCTTCACGGTAGCAAGCGGGGGAAAAATAATGTGTTTGTCTGATCTGGCGGTTCGATAGTGTCGGCGTGTCATCATCACACGGCTGGCCGTAGTATTCGGCATTTGCCATCTAAAAAGGAGATTGTATCCTCGCCTGAGTATCGGCGGCGGGGACGAACATCAATATAGGCCGCTTTGAAAAGATGTATCAGACGCCTTGTAAAAGTCAAACTCGTAACAACGTACCTCGCACAAGCTCATATCGATCAAAGGAAAGAGTATCGCCCGGCCCTGATTTGTTCTTGGTCCTTTGAACCTTTACCAGGTTTTTGTCCGTACGGGGCGCTGAGTAATATAGCGTGACGGTATTGAAGTATTTCAATAAAGTAAGATTCTCTGCCCGGAGTAATGGAACCAATGCCTTCATTTCGCGGCATTATTGAAAACCAACTGGTAGGGTGCCCAGAACAATCAATGTGATCCTCGTTCTTGTGTATGGGTTTGTTGGGGTGCAATATATACCTGTTTCGCTCACGCGATCTTTCCAAAAACGTAACCCTCTATGTAGTTGGAGAAAGTAACTTTCATATGAAGCAAAATTCCGATATGCTCTTGTTGTTCGTAATTCTGTTCTTTGTCGGTATTTGAACTCTTGTTGTTTTCAGTTCCTAAAAAGTAGTTGTCGAATAGTTTGTACACGGTTGTGGTCATAAGGTTACCGATTGCACGTGCTTTAGCCAAGGATGATTTCAATTCTTTTTGCCCCACGTCTTGTGGTCAATAGGCAAATCTTAAAATGAGCCGCTATTGAGTTTTTCGAGCACGCTGTCTGCTCAATCCCACCTCTTTAGAAATCTTCCCTAGCACGGATCAGCTGGAACTGATTGATTCCTCGTTCACCATTACAACGAACGATTTTCTCCAGTTCCTCCTCAATTTGTGGAAAGGCAAGTGTTTTTGAAATCGCCACCGTGTTTGGTCTTTGAATACTTTGAAGGTTTTCAACGCAAGCAACGCTCCGCTTTGCGATACCACAATGCTGCCCGAAAAAAGAAGTGTCCCCCCTTGATTGCTTCGGACCTTCTAAAAAAAGCGTATTATCAACCCGGAGTGTTGTAACCTGTTGTTAGTGTAATTTATAGGTCACGTAAAGATTGGGCCGACTAAACTGTTCGAGCGAACTCAAATGCCGAACGATGGTTAAAGATGTGCACCTTGGATAATAGAATTTCCAAGTATTTGGGGAATAATTTTCGTCGTATGTATATCTTCAGGAAGTATACTTCTAGATTTTGGAGGTATAGAAATCCTTGAAAGCAATTTTGCGAATGATACGATCATCTCCCAGTTTAGATATTCCTTACTGCGAAATGACCGGGAGTTTGGCAGAGCCATAAATGATTCTTGCAGGTGTAAAGGGCGTTATTTGATTTGTCCGATTTATACATCGGTTTACAATGTAAAATTCCGGCAAAAATTATTTTCGCACTATGTATGAAGTTTAAGTAAATACTTATTCCATATACCAATGCCTACAAATTTTTTTAATGAAAATACACTGATTATTAATTTATTAGCTCAAATATATTCCTAGTATAGTAACTAAAAAGTGTTAAATAATTCCCAGCAATTAAAAAGTCATGGTATCGGACAAAATGTGATACCCCATTAGTCTAAATCAACTTTCCGAATCTTGTTCCTATTGTACCAGTATACTGCCTTTATCAATTTTGATAAAGAAGAATTAGGCCATTTTAAACTTATTTTAGTCTACTGTAGAACCTTTAAAAATTGGGGACTATGCTCTAAATAAAGAATCAATACAAATTTTTGTATTGGACAGCTAATTTTCGCCATGATATGTTATTGCCCCATAGCCCTGCGGATAGTCGTGCAACCTTTCACTCCGATCCCCCGCACCGACACGG